>OJBP01000143.1_pt1 | contig 46847 bp, 41 predicted proteins | sample 1590691 | NCBI WGS metagenome assembly OJBP01 (sample SAMN05416848, study PRJEB24817) | seawater metagenome | isolation source: Sea water | place: Canada:Atlantic | collected 2013-07 | reverse complement strand
CTACACTATCCTCTTCGTCGGCAGCGTCAGATGTGTATAAGAGACAGACTTTATCTGGACGCGTTGAAATTTGGCTAGCGCTTCCTGGCCAATCATAGTAGTTGAGATTTCTTTTTTCTATGCTTTCGCGAAAGCGGTCAAAATCACCTACAGCAAGCGCAATATGTACTCCTTTAGGTATTTTCTTATCAAGACTATTTACTTCAATAATATGTAATTCTTGCGATGATCCTAGTCTAAACCATCTTATATGCGGCTGCTCTGTACCATCTTTAATTTCCTTCAAACCAAAGACCTCTTGATAAAAAGCGACACTTTGATCTAGATCTGCTACGTTAATCGCATAATGATCAATCGCAACTTGAAATCCTGACGCTGGGTCTGGATTAGTGGATGGTGTGTTAGTTTGCTCTTTACAAGAGTAAAAGCATAACGCAGCAACTATAATAGCTACTGCGTTTGTAAATAATTTATTAGCCATCATTATTTTCCTTGGTTTACTGGCGGCGGTCCTGCTGGTACAATCGCTTCGTACACGGCATCGCCTTTACGTTCTTTATATTCTGCTTTAACTTCCTTTACAAGCGTAGGATCTTCAAAAAGATCAAGCATCGTCATACTCATTGCTTTACTAGCATACGTCATTCCTTTATGACCAATAGACATCCCGCCACAAGCCACGACAGCCCATGAGTGCCATGGGGTATCCTTAGGAGCAGTGGTAACACCAAGGTTAATGTTTGCTACATTCCAGCTCACATCTCCCACATCTGTACTACCGCCACCTGGATTTTCTCTAGTCGCTTCTAGTGGTTTTATAGCACTATCCATACCCACCTGAGGCTTTCCAGTTACTTCTTGAATTTTTTTACCAAAGGCAATTTCTTCTGGCGTGTATGTGATAGGCCCTAGAAGCTCAAGATTCTTTTGCATTACTGCTCCACCAGTCCTGTTGACTAGTACTTCATAAATACCGGAGATAAGAGACACTTTATAATCTACATCTGCAAGGATGGCGGCACCTTGCACCATTTCTTGAAGACGCTCATATACGGGCATCATTCCTTTACGTTCGGTGTCGCGCACGCGCATCCAGAGACGCGAGTAATCTGGTACTACATTTACCACTTGACCACCGTCTTGTATGTGGTAGTGCATGCGTACCGTAGGCTTTACGTGCTCACGATAATAATTTACTCCATTGGTGTACATCTCAAGGGCATCAGAGGCAGAGCGTCCATTCCATGGATCTGCGCTTGCATGTGCTGCTTGACCAAAGAATTCTATTTTAAAATCTACAAGTGCGAGAGAGCTCTGTACATCTGCTTTCATTTCTGCAGCTGGGTGCCAAGAAATATTTACATCTACATCATCCCAGAGACCTTCACGCACCATCCATATTTTTCCAAAGAATTTCTCTTCAGAAGGTGTTCCCATGAACTTTACGGTTCCTTTGATTTTTCCAGCTTCTATTTGTTCTTTTATGGCAATGGCAGCACCTAAGCTCGCTGCGCCAAACATATTATGACCACAGCCATGACCAGGCTCGCCTTCATTGAGCGGATTTTTTGTTGGCTCTGTTTTTTGAGAAAGTCCTGGTAGTGCATCAAACTCTCCTAGAACACTAATTACAGGGCTTCCAGATCCATAGGTTGCAACAAAAGCCGTAGGCATTCCTGCAACGCCACGATCTACGGTAAATCCATTTTTCTCAGCATAGCTAGCAAGAATTTCAGCCGACTGGGTTTCTTCAAAAGCAGTCTCGGCGATAGACCATATCTCATCAGAAATGCGGATGAGTTCTTTTTCATGTTTTTCAACAGAGGCGATTACTGCTTGTTTGTTTTTTGATAGTTTTTGAGCAGAGACGCTTAGCGTGATCATACTCAAAACGTAGAGGAGTGTCAATTTTTTCATTAAAGTCTAACATTTTGGTTGGTAGCTTCTAAGATACACAAAATCAAAACTCCAGAAAATGATATCGTTACGATAGGTTACTGCTTATCACTCCATACCATAAAACTGCAGCCCACGCCCAGCATATAAGGGCGTATATCACTCTGAGAATATGTACAGATGGTATTTTAGTACGCAGAAAGTGCCAAGCAAGTCCAGCCCAGATAAAGCCGAAAGACCAAAACATCCCAACACCTATAGTTGCTGGCCATACCCAATCACCAGTCCAATCATTGAGGGTGGGATAGGAGGTGAAGAAGAATGAAACGGGATAATAGAGCAATGCACCTAGAATTCCCATACTAAAGAGTCCCATAGGAAGTATTGCTACAAAAGCTATTATAGAGAATCGAGTAGTGTATGATAAGGACTTCCAGAAGGCGAGTATGGATGATAGCATGGTAGATTGTTAGCTACTAATATATGAAAAGTACGCTTTCGCGAAATAAAATAAGCGTAGATCGTGTGTAAAACACTCAGTTATCTTGAGGTAATTAAGCTTATAAAAACAAGCCATTGCTATTATAGAGTCATTATAAATATTATAGACTAAGAATAGCTTAAGAGCATCTGGTGAGTAAAGTTCAAGTAGTCTTTCTTAACTTAGTTTATTATTGTGCATTGGCATCTTTCAATCATTTTCTATTTCTAATAATGAATTTGAAAGTTCAATTGATAAATCCCTTACTTCTTCACTTGAATTTAGGTTATTTGCTAAAGTTGTAACGACTATTTTTTTATCAAAGTAAATTCTAAAATAACTGCTCGAACCAATTTGTGTTCCGTTATGTTCAATGATTTTACCGTATTTTGGACTTATCCAATTATCCCAGCCATAAGTATATTTCATTTCTTTACTTTCAGAAGCCGATAACTGCATCATTAGTTCAGTAGTCTCAGAATTAATTAGATTATAATTTAAAATTGCCTTTCCAAATTTAAGTAAGTCCTCTGCTGTAGATTGGATTCCACCACCAGAATATGTGTAGCTTAAATCATTTCTTGGACTTCTGTAGAAATGACTAGCGACTTTTATATAAACTTTATTTTTAGTTTGTTCCGCATTAGTGTTGGTCATATTTGCTGGTTCCCAAATATTGTCGTGCATATAATCCTGATATGATTTTCCTGAAATTTTTTCTATAACCGCACCAAGCAATGTGTAACCAAAAGATGAATATAAAAATTCAGTATCAGGTTTAAATGCAAGTTCTCTATCCTGAAATTTATCAAGAGCTTTTAAGCAGTTATCATAATGTGTGAAGTTGAATATTCCTAAATTAGATTTGTAATGAGGAACTCCGGATGTATGATTTAATAATTGGCGTATTGTAACATCTCCTTTTTTCTTTTTAGGAAATTCTGGTAAATATTTTTGAATTGGTAAATCTAGATCAATTTCACCATTTTCATAAAGTTGAAGTATTGCAACAGCAGTCATAGGCTTACTTATGGATGCAATTCTAAACTGACTAAATTGATTTGGTTTTTCTTGAATTCTTTTGCCTAAAAAACCAGCAGTTGATATCCAATTCCCGCAATTTTCTGAATAAATACCTGTCGAAACTCCTAAAAAGGCATTTTTACTTATTGCAATATTGACAATACTATCTGCTTTGACCGTAAAAACACTTAGATTATTACAGGTCAGATTTTTTTTACTTTGAGAAAACGAAGTTGGTTTGTCGAAAAATGGATTTAAGCTAAAAGGCTCAAAAACCCAATAGAAAAGATAAGAAAGCAGAAGTAAGATTATTCCTAAAATAATTTTGCGTTTACTCATAGGTTTTTCTACTTAACAGCCCATCACACAAAGCAAATACAGCTTCCACTATTACAGGAATTCCTGATTTACTCCAACATCTAGTCTTATTATTCGATCTAAATATACAATGAATTTGAATAGAGAGCGTAGCGTTCAAAAAGGCGCTTGCAACAAGCACATTTTCGCGAAAGCGAAAAGAATGCTACACGATACCACCATTTGTGTATAGCACTTGGCTAGACACCCATTTTGAGTCGTCACTTACCATAAAGAGAACTGCTTTTGCAATATCTTCTGGTTGTGCAAGTCTGTTAAATGGAGATTTGCTTTTAAGTTGCTCAATAAAGTCGGCAGATTTGCCTTCTAAAAACAAATCTGTTTCTGTAGGGCCAGGAGCAATACAGTTTACAGAAATACCACGTCCTATTTCTTGACTTACCACCCGCGTCATTTGCTCTACGGCGGCTTTGGTTGCTGAGTAAATAGCGTAGCTAGGCAACATCATTTTTGTAGTGCTGGATGAAAAATTAAGGATAGTTCCGTTATCTGAAAGGTCATGGTATGCGCGTTGCATGGTATTAAAAACACCTCTCACATTTACATCAAATTGTGATGTAAAATCATCTTGCTCGATGTCTTGAAACGGCTTGTTTTTCATGATACCCGCACAATTGATAAGCACATCTACTTTGCCGTAATGAGCAATCGTTTTATCAAATAACGCTTGTACATCTTCTGGATTACTTACATCTGCTTTTATAGCAATCGCATCACCACCGTTTTCTGTTATGGTTTCTAATGTTTTGGAGGCCTCTTTATCGCTTGATGCATAATTGATGACCACTTTTGCACCATGTGCTGCAAGTAGTTTTGCTGTCGCACTGCCTATTCCTTTTGACGAACCTGTGATGAGTATTACTTTATCTAGTGAGTTATTCATGATCAACGGTTTTAAGTGCGTACGTATTTAAAAGTTGGTACACGGCAATTATAAGTAAAGCTATGGCAATATATACGAGCATCATTTTAGGCTCAGGGCGTATTAAATACTCTGTGAGTAGTCCACCTAGCATCGTTCCGGTTAGAAGTAAATAACCCAAAATATGTGCAACTTCTGTTTTTCTTTTAAGCGTAAGCGAGAGTATAAGGAGGATGGCTGTGATTAACTCTACAACTCCCGTCACGTATCGCGCGATGTTGTTTGGGATTCCTATTACCTCATTAAAATTAGAAAAACCTTGAACGCTTTGTTCAAGACCTATCAGTTTTGGTAATGCAAAAAAACCGATGGCTAGTATGGTTATAATCGTGAGTATATTTGCTATGGTTGTTGTTTTCATAATAATTTTTGAAACAAATCTCTCGTAAGTAGGAGACGCGTCAAAAGTAATTATGTGTTCTTTATGAAAATTTTAGCGTAGGTAGTTAAACCTATATTCTTTTGTAAGGTTTTTGAAAATAGCGACTTGTGTAACTACGCTTTCGCGAAAGCGTACTAAGCAACCGCCTCCTTATACGTCTTTAAACAACGCTCTCTAGCTTCTTTGTGATCTACCATTTTCTCAGGATACTTATCTGTATCATGCTCTGGAATCCACTTTGAGATATATTCCTTTTGCTTGTCAAATTTATCCACCTGCGTCATAGGATTAAAAATACGGAAGTAAGGTGCTGCATCCACTCCAGAACCTGCTGCCCACTGCCAGTTACCTACGTTTGCACTCATATCATAGTCTAGTAATTTTTCAGCAAAATAGGTTTCTCCCCATCTCCAGTCTATAAGTAAGTGCTTGCATAAAAAGCTCGCAACCAGCATACGTACTCTATTGTGCATATATCCTGTAGTGTTGAGCTCGCGCATACCAGCATCTACCAGTAGATAACCAGTCTCGCCATTTTTCCACTTTTCAAATTCTTCTTCGTTATTACGCCAGTCTATACGGTCATATTTTGATCTGAAGGCTTGGTCTTTTGTATGTGGGAAGTGATACAGAATCTGCATAAAAAACTCTCTCCATATGAGTTCGCTCCAGAAAATCTCATTGGTTTCTGCAATAGCTTTTTTCATCATTTTACGCACACTCACGGTTCCAAAACGCAAATGCGGCCCTAAATGTGAGGTGCCATCCTGCGCAGGAAAGTTGCGTGTGTCTTCGTAATTTTGAATAAGAGTAGGAGTGACGTCATACTCAGGAACCTCAATAGCAGATTTTTCAAACCCCATGTCTGATAAACTCAGATTAGGCAGGCGACTGTGTTCTATAAGATTGTTGAGATGCTGGGAAGTGTAGTGTATGGTAAGATCCTTATCTACATCAAAGCGTTCTTTCCACTTATTCTTAAAAGGTGTGTAGACTACGTATGGATTACCGTCACCTTTAACCACCTCATGTTTTTCAAAGATCACTTGATCCTTGAAGGTCTTAAATTCAATATTTTTCTCTTCAAGTAATGATGTTATTTTTTCATCTCTCTCCTTTGCATACGGCTCATAATCACGGTTTGTAAATACAGAGGCAATTTCAAAATCTTGTGATAGTTGCTCAAACACTTTTTCTGGAGAGTTGTAATACATCGCTAGCGAACTACCATGCTCATCTTGCAAGGTGCTACGCATTTTTTGTAGTGTTTCAAAAATGAACGTCACGCGGGCGTCATCTTTTGGTAATTTGTCAAGAATTTCTTTATCAAAAATAAAGATAGGAAGTACCGGTAAGTCACCTTTAAGTGCTTCTAGAAATCCTACGTTATCATCTAATCGTAAATCACGACGAAACCAAAAAATATTTACTTTGTTACTGCTCATAGTTGTTGCATAAGAAAGCTCAAAGATACTAATCGCATCTTTGAGCTTTATGATAATGACTTGCACGCTTTCGCGAAAGCGTATTACCCACCATTAATAATTATAGGGGTTTAATTTACGTTAAGCGTACTCATACCTCCATCTACACCGATTACCTGTCCGGTGATCCAAGAGCTCTCATCGCTTAATAAGAAGGATGCAATATTTGCGATATCTTGGCTGGTTCCCACGCGTTTAAGAGGGTGGCGAGCGTCCATCATTTCTTTCTTTTTGTCATTGCTCAATAATCTTTTTGCAAGAGGAGTATCTGTAAGTGATGGAGCAATTACATTTACTCTAAGCTTAGGAGCATACTCGGCCGCTAGTGCTTTTGCAAAACCTTCGATAGCGCCTTTTGCAGCAGCTACACTCGTGTGGAAAGGCATACCTACCTTAACTGCTACGGTACTGAAGAATACTAGACTCGCTTGCTCAGACTTTTTTAGGTGCTCCATAACTTGGTGCACCACTTTTATCATGCTCAAAAAGTTAATCTCTAGGTCTTCTCTAAAAGTATCTACACCTAGCATTTTAAAAGGCTTAAGGTTGATAGTCCCAGGGCAGAATACAAAACCATCGATATGATCCGGCAGCTGACTCAAATCTAGTTCGTCCTTTTCTGTGTCATACTCGATGTAATTTACATCAAGATTTCCTAGGTTTTCATTAGTACGCGATGCTACGTATACAGTATGATCGTGGTGTAACTTACTAGCGATTTCAAATCCAATTCCGTGACTTCCTCCTATTAAAAGTATGTTTTTGCCCATAGTGTTATATGTTATTGTGGTGATGCAGTTATGCGATTATATCTTGTTTTAAAGTTGTTGTTTCTGTAGGAGCTTTATAAACTCCAAATTTTTCTTCTAGCGCTTTCTTTCTATATTCAAAAATTTCATCAAGCTTAGGTTGTACGATATAGGGATGTGCTAGTCTACCTAAGAATCCTGCAGGTACGGCATAGTCTACAATATCTTCCATCTCTACACCTCCCGGTATTGCTTTGATAAAGTGTTTGTGGTGCCATAATGCGTATGGACCATATTTTTGCTCATCTACAAAGTACTCTCCTTCCTTTACACTTATAATTTCTGTCACCCATTTCATTTTGATGTTAGAAATAGGAGTCACCGTATATTGTATAAGCTGTCCTGCATACACAGGTCTATCTGCACCAGATAAGATATTAAAGTTCATATACGATGGCGTGATGGTACCTAGGTTACGAGCGTTTGATAAGAAATTCCAAGCTTCCTCCACCGTGATGGGAACATTTTGCTTGGTATGTATTTGATAGATTTTCATAGTCGCTTTATTGAGAGTTTAAAAATACAATCAAAATGTTTAATTACAAGTACTAAAAGGTTAAACAAAAATTAAATTAAAATAATATATCACTTTGACGCATTACTTTATGAGTACCTTATTTAAAGAGTAAAGCAGACAGAAGTATCAAGAGTAGCGGCACACACTAAATACATATTATGGAAAGAAACGGTTTTAAGCCATTTAAGAGAATGCGCTGATATTAAGATTTTGTTAACACTTACCCCTTTAGAACGCCTTATTTTTGTGAAAGACTTTTTCGCGAAAGCGTAAAAAATCACATTAACTAAAAAAACAACAACAATGAAAAAATTACTTTTTGTAGCTTTCTTAGGTCTTATGACTGCGGGCGTTACTGCACAAATTGACACTCCAGCACCTAGCCCAGCGGCCAAAGTGATGCAAGTAGTAGGTCTTACAGATGTTACATTAGAATACTCACGCCCAGCAATGAAAGGACGTACCATTATGGGAGATCTAGTGCCTTATGGTGCAATGTGGCGTACGGGAGCAAATGCAAATACTACGGTAAGCTTTTCTACTCCAGTAACCATAGGAGGGAAGGAACTTAAAGCAGGTTCTTATGCTGTATTTACTAAGCCTATGCAAGATGCATGGGAAGTATATTTTTATAATGATACAAGCAACTGGGGAACTCCAGCAACTTGGGATGATAGCAAAGTAGCAGCTACATTTACTGCAAAAGCACAGATGAGTAACATGGCTGCAGAGTCTTTTACTATGGGAATCAACCACATTACTAACGAGGGTGCACACTTAACAATGCAGTGGGATAAAACGTTTGTTGCAGTACCTTTTAATGTACCAGCAAACGAGACGGTAATGGCTCAGATTGATAAAATCATGGCTGGACCAGGAGTAAATGATTATTATGCTGCTGCAGTATATCTTTCAAGCACTGGTCAATCTCTAGAAAAGGCAAACACGTACATGGAGAAAGCAATGTCTATGACTAAGGAGCCAAAATTCTGGCAACTACGCCAGCAGTCTTTATTACTTGCAAAAGTAGGCAACAAGAAAGGTGCTATCAAGGCTGCCAAAGCATCTCTAGAAGGAGCAAAGGAAGCAAAGAATCAAGATTATGTAAAAATGAACATGGACTCTCTAAAAGAATGGGGAGCAATGTAAGTGATACTTTTTCGCTTTCGCGAAAACAGGAAAGCCCTCACTAGAGGGCTTTTTTTATGGAGAATTTGTATTACTAGCAAGGATATTTTTGAACAAAAAAGGAGTCTTGTTTATGTTTTAAACTACTACTCATATTTGTATCTTTGTGTAACTTTTAAAAATAAATTATGAGTTCATACGATGTAGCCATTATAGGCTCTGGTCCTGGAGGATATGTTGCAGCAATACGCTGTGCACAACTAGGAATGAAAACTGCAATTATAGAAAAATATAGTACACTAGGAGGAACTTGCTTAAACGTAGGTTGTATTCCTTCTAAGGCACTTTTAGACTCTTCCCACCACTACGAAGACGCCATAAAACATTTTGAAGATCACGGAATAGACGTAGGCGAAGTAAGCCTCAATCTTGAAAAAATGATCTCGCGTAAGCAAGGTGTAGTAGACATGACTACTAAAGGAATTGAGTTCTTAATGGATAAGAATAAAATTGATGTGTATCAAGGTGTAGGTTCTTTTAAAGACGCAACACATATTGATATTGCTGGAGAGAAGAATGTAACGATCGAGGCAAAAAATACCATTATCGCTACAGGTTCTAAGCCTAGTACATTACCTTTTATCACATTAGATAAAGAGCGTATCATTACTTCTACGGAGGCATTAAAACTTCCAGAAGTTCCTAAGCACATGATTGTGATAGGAGGTGGAGTAATAGGTCTTGAGCTTGGTCAAGTTTATAAAAGACTAGGAGCAGAGGTTACTGTTGTTGAGTATATGGATCGCATTATCCCAACAATGGATGGCGCGCAAAGTAAAGAGTTACTTAAAGTCTTCAAGAAGCAAAAAATGAAATTTGCTCTTTCTCATGGTGTAACTGCCGTAGAGAGAAATGGAGATGAGGTAACTGTAAAAGCGACAGATAAGAAAGGTCATGATGTTGAGTTTAAAGGAGACTACGTGCTTGTAGCCGTAGGTCGTCGTGCTTATACAGATGGATTAAATCTAGATGCTGTAGGTATTAAAACAGATGATAGAGGTAGAGTAGAAGTAAATGCACATTTACAAACTAATGTATCAAACATCTATGCAATAGGTGATGTGATTAAAGGAGCAATGCTCGCTCACAAAGCAGAGGAAGAAGGAACACTAGTTGCCGAAATCATGGCAGGTCAAAAACCTCATATTGATTATAACTTAATTCCAGGTGTTGTATACACATGGCCAGAAGTTGCTTCTGTAGGTAAAACCGAAGAGCAACTTAAAGAAGCTGGTGTTGAGTACAAGTCTGGACAGTTCCCTATGCGTGCACTAGGACGTAGCCGCGCAAGTGGAGATACCGACGGATTTGTAAAAATCCTTGCAGATAAAACTACAGATGAAGTACTAGGAGTACACATGGTAGGAGCTCGTGTAGCAGATCTTATTGCAGAGGCAGTAACTGCAATGGAGTTCCGTGCAAGTGCAGAAGATATTGCTCGCATGAGCCACGCACACCCTACGTATGCAGAAGCTGTAAAAGAAGCAGCACTAGCTGCTACGGCAGACAGAGCGTTGCACGTGTAATCATAATAACATATTATAGAGTACTAAAAAACCTGCTAGTGATAGCAGGTTTTTTTTTGGTTTTTGGGGTATTACGCTTTCGCGAAAATATTAAGAAAATCATCTTACTCATTCTTCTTAGCTATATAATCCTTAACAAGCTCGTTGTAGCATGTCATAGAAGTAAATTGTGTGCAGCTTGCTGCTATAAGTTCTATTCCATATTGATCTCTGATTCTTTCTTCGAACTCCTTATTTGGGTTGTATTCTTTTTGAAAATACTTTATCTCTTGATTAATTACATCCTGCTTAAATTTCTTTGTGATTTTTACACACGAATCAACCTCAAAATAATCATAATACTCTGTAAGGCTTTTGTTGCATTGAAATCGGTTAAAGTTGGCCTTTGCTAATCTCAGATTAAAGAATATTGATAAGGATAGAAATGAAACGGACGCGATTATACTTAATACTCTAAATTCTTTGTATGATGATGATAAAATGACAAATAACACTAAACTAATACCGCTCAGGAATAGGAATAATTTTGAATAGTCTAAATCAGATATCACGGAGGCAAAAGGATCCTTGTAAATAATATTAATCACTAATATTATTAGGTTTAAGAGAAAAAGGAGAACTATATATCTAATAGCTTTTGGGTACATAGTTTAGATATGTCTTATAAAATTTTTAAACTCTCAGTAACATATAGCATGCTGGTGTTGAGTTCTAACCAGTTAAATTCTGTGAGAATTAAATTAATCTGCTTTAGAATTGTAATTTTTATGATATGATTAAATATGGAAGTAAAAAATATAGTCCAACGATAAGTCCTATTAAAATTGACAAATTCAATATTGCTTTTACTATTCCGTAGTCGTTAAACTTCAATAATCCTTGAAATATTATTTTTCCAGATAGCAACCAACTGAGCAACAAAATAAAATTAAATAAACTAGTGTTTTTTATGCCTCCAATTTCATAATTAGTTTCTTTAAATATTATGATAATTATCAATCCTATAATAATTGGGAAATATGAGTATGCTAAAAGAGAAAAGACCTCAATAAAATTACTATTTCCATTAAACCATTTTCCAACCTGGTATAACATGTAGGAAAATATTAGGCCAACTATAATCGAGAATAAAATAGACAATCCAAACTCTAAGAAAATTTGAAGTATTCTATTTTCGTAAGCTTCTTTTTTAAAGTCGGTTATGAATTGAATCATTTCATAAACACCAAAAATCAAGAGACTTTTCCTGTATAAGTCATCTTCAAATTCTTCGTCTAAAATTTTTAAACCTCTTTTTGTTGAAAATAATGTTAATAGTAATGATTTCATATTAGTGAGGTAAATTATACACAATATACTACACAGTATTATATTCAATAGCTCTATTCTTTCAACATTATCAACATCTTATACGCTAAGGGTGAATGTCTCCAACTTTCATCCACCTCATAAACCATAAACCAAAAAAAAGAGCTAAACACATTGTGTTTAGCTCTTTTTTAATCGTCTTAAGCCTTTATATAGCTTCAGTTAATATATCTTATTATTTAATAGCCTTTACTCTAAAAACTAAACTACCTGTAGCAATGGCAGCATTAGTAATATTTGCTACTCGTACTCTAGCAGTATTTGCTGCAGTGATAACGCAACTCCACATTAATCCTGCAGGAGGTAGTGTTTGAGGTGCGCAATTGCAAGCCATTCCTACTCTGGCACCTGCAACCGTAATATTTGCCGAATCAAAAGTGTTTCGTAGGGCTACAGTGGTAGATATCGTTATGGAAGAACTGCGACTTCCTAATACAACTTCATCACGAGTATCTGTATTATCAGTAAAGTACACGCTTGTTCCATTATACTCTAGTGCACCTGCTTCTGGTGTAGTCATGATAGTTCCTTGACTTAGTTTTATAGGTGCAGATTGTGCAACTGCTGTTCCTGGTCTTATGTGTAAGGTTGCAGTAGGGTTTATTTCTGAAAGTCCAGTATTCCCCGTGCTTTTTACAATAAGACGTTTTTCTCTTGATGTGTTGGTTTCTGATGCTAAATCTAATTCAAAACGAGTAGGTACACTTCCAGGGGATCCTGTATCGTCCATGTAAAATCTCAAACCACCTATTTCTTGTACAGCATTGTTATCGTGAGTTTTTGCTATGAATGAACCTACTTCTTGATCTATAGGTAATGCCGTTGGTACATCTAGTGTACCTCCTGAGTTATAAACAATTACGTTAGGCGGATTTGAATTTGCACTTGTAATTTGAAAATCATTATCTCCAGGGCCTCTAAACTCAAAACGCTCTATTGGGTCCTCTGTCCCAAAACCTATACGACCATCATCTGTAATCACGATTTGTGTGCCTGTAGTACTAGCTTGAGAAGCAAAAATTAATTCATCTCCAGATGCGTTTATACCATCTCTCCATTCATCTGCAAAACCTACCCATCTCGTTTGCGAGTGATCCCAGTAATAAAAGCCACGATTATCAGAACCGTCTGTAGTATTTAAAAAGACTAAAATACCATCTTGATCTGCTGTAGGGTCAACAACAGGAAAAGCTTGTACTCTCGGAATTAAGATTCCATCTGTATTACTAGGCAGGGCTTCGTTACTAGCTGTAATGTCAAGAGTACTAGCAGGTGACGTAGTATTTATTCCTACTTGGCCAAATGACTGTATCGAACAAAGTAATGATGCAACAAAGAGGACTGTTGTAATGAATTTCATAGCAATAGATTTGGGTTAACCAGTCGTAAAAATAGTAATTGACTGTAAGTCAGTAATTCAAATGTGAGATTTTTCGATATAATCATAATTACTCACGATTAACTACCTAGTTCGTTGTTGTATAGGGTTTAAAAGAACTGAACAGACAGTTCTGGTAGAGACAAAAGCTTTTAGTTAAAGTGTAATTAAGACTAGAAAATGAATTTTAAAAGCAGTCCCAATTTTCAAGTATTTTGAACACCAAACGAGATTTAAAATAAGGTCGTTTTGTATTTTTGCACCTCTTAAAAATGAACACTTATGTGGTACAGACGCCTTCTTAAAATATCCATTATATTTCTATACTTAATTATCATTGCAGGAGCGGTGGTACGTATGACGGGAAGTGGTATGGGATGTCCAGACTGGCCGCAGTGTTTTGGGTATCTGGTACCACCTACAGAGGAGAGTGAGCTGCGATGGGTGCCTAACCATCTGTATGAAGATGGACAAGTAATCATACTGGAGGAATCATTGCGTATTGCTCCTACAGATTTTACTTCTGGAGATTCTTATAACGAAGCAAACTGGGAGACGTATGAGAAGCATGATTATGCTAGTTTTAATGTGTGGCATACGTGGATAGAGTATATAAACAGGCTTGTAACTGCACTTGCAGGAATCCCAATGTTACTCATGGTTATCCTTGCTTTCTGGTATTGGAAAGGTAATAAATGGCTCATATTTGCCACATTTATGGTGTTGCCTCTCATGCTTTTTCAAGCATGGCTAGGGAAGCAAGTGGTAGATTCAAATTTACTTCCTGTGAAGATTACCATTCATATGATAGCTGCGTTATTTATTGTAGCCTTATTACTATTCTTATGGTGGAAATCTCAGATAAAGGAAGGTGTACAGGGTACGCTTTCGCGAAAGCGTATTTATGACCCACGTTTTAGAAACTTAATCGTAATAGCTAGCATACTCACGCTTGTGCAGATAGCGCTAGGAACGCAAGTGCGTCAATATGTAGACGAGCGTGTTGCTCAAGTAGGCTATGAGGCTAAAAACTTATGGCTGAATCCTGCAACCATATGGTTTTATGTGCACAGATCTTTTTCAATACTTGTAACGCTATTGAATCTTTATATTTTCTGGCGTAATAGAAGCTTATTTTTAGGTCATACCAAGTTACTTAACTGGGTGCTTATTTTTATAGGGCTGGAGGTAGTAACTGGGATCGCTATGTACTACATAGATTTTCCATTTGGTACGCAACCTTTACACCTTGTAGTGTCTTCATTATTGTTTGGCGCACAATTCTACGTATTGTTAGAAAGTTTCCCAAAAAGGGAAGCCCTCTCTCCCGCGTAGTTGTTTAAAACCAATTATCTTTACCATCTTAAAATTTTTACAATGATTTACCGTTTTAGAGCAATTCTAGACACAGAAGAAGACGTTTTTCGCGATCTTGAAATTGAAGCAACAGATACCCTTGAGGATTTACATAATGCTATAAATCAGTCTTTTGGATTTGATGGGGCAGAAGTGGCTGCTTTTTATTTAAGTGATGAAACCTGGATGCAAGGAGAGGAGTTTGCACAATTTGATATGGGAGAAGGTGAGAGCCAGCTACGTATTATGAATGAGACTTCGCTGGATGGTCTTTTAGGGGAACACCAGACGCGTCTTATCTATGTGTATGACTTTTTAAATATGTGGCGTTTTCTAGTAGAACTAGCCGAAATTACAGAACCAGAAGATGGAGTAACATATCCTAACTTGATGTTTGTACAAGGCCAAGTACCTGATCAAGCACCAGATTTTGAAATGGAAGATCAGGAGCTAGGAGCAGAGGACGACGATGAAGATGAGTTTAATGACGACTATAACATCGACGATTTTGACGATCTTAGTTTTGATGAAAACTGGAACTAGTTTGCTTTAAATTTTACGTAGTACCTTGAGCCTGCTATTGCAAGCTCATAATTAACAACCTATACCTACAAATGATAAACTTATACAGCGCCCAGATAGAATCACTTTCCATTCACCGTATTGGAAATAAAGGTAAAGCAGAAGGGCTTTTTGTATCTCAAGATCCATATCCATTAAGTGACGAACTTACACCACTTATTAAGGAGTTTTTCTTTAAGCCTTTTCGTGAGAAAGAGGAGAATTATTATAAATTCTTCCATGAGCAAGATATAGAGTTTAACACGCTCTTTAGTCTAGCAAAGAAAATCTTTGATAACCCAAGTGGTACACACTTACTTTCTGAAGATATCGCAAAGCATTTATATGCACAAAGTGATCACCCACATATCAAGCCAGGAGAGTTATACATCGTACACTTAGATGGTGTGCAGATTGATAATATTAAAACAGACGCGATAGGAATCTTTAAGAGCGAACTTAAACAGGATTTCTTACAGTTTCGCGAAAGCGGGACAAATCTACAGATGATTCTTGAACAAGGGATTAATCTTAATAAACTTGATAAAGGGTGTTTGATTTTTAATCATAAAGAAGATGAGGGGTATAAAGTACTTTCTGTAGATTCTAACCGCTATGATACGAAGTACTGGCTAGAGAATTTCTTAGGCGTAGAGATTTTTGAAGATGAGACTTTTTACACTAAAAAGTATTTGAAATTCTGTCAAGACTTTGCAAAAGACGTTGTATTACCTGCGGAGGATAAGAAGGAGGAAGTTCTTTTTATGAACCGTGCGGTAAATCACTTTGCAAAGAACGATACCTTTGACGAGTCTGCTTTTATGAATGAGGTGATCGAAAATCCAGATTTAATACCGGAGTTTCGTAATTACAAAGCAGAGCAATCTCCAAAATATAAAATAGAGGATCTTACCGATTTTTCTATAAGCAACAAAGCGGTAACAGCACAGCGCAAGAAGATTAAGAGTGTTATTAATCTTGATACGAATATCCAGATAAAGCTAGATTTTATCAATGGAGAAAGTGCAGAGAAGTTTGTTGAAAAAGGATGGGATGAAGAAAAACAGATGTACTATTACCTAGTGTACTTTAATAAAGAACAGAAATAGTAGTAACTACTTCTCATATAAAAAAAAAGGCGTAGCACACAGTGCTACGCCTTTTTTTATGCCCCTAATTGTGGAGACCTTATAAGTCTTTAATGATTCTTTTTAAACTGATGTCTTCATAATTACGTTTTACAAACTCTAAAGCTGCTCTTAACACAGCTCCCATATTTGCAGCACGTCTAAATTTCATATCGTTTGTAAAACCATAAATATCTGCTCTCAGTTCCTTTACATGTTTTCTAGGTGAAATATTATCGGTAGCCATTACCCTTAGTAAGCGTGTAAGTCGCTTTTTGCCATTTATGATTCGTTTTGCAAGTAATGCTCTTTCTTCATTACGATATTGCTCTATAGATCTATTATCTAAGCGTTTTGCAACAAGTCTAACAAGTTTTATATTTTCTTTAAAAATTGCTGGTTGATATACCTTGAAGTTTCCTTCATAACACTGTTGATCAAAATCTATAGCACGAATCTTATAACGTACTAAGTCAAAATCATGCGTAGGTATAATTACAAAGTTATATGCTCTCATATCGCCTAGAAGTGTGATCATACAGCGTTCATTAAACTTCACAAACTCCTTTGCTATTTGAGCAAGCCCTAGGTCGTCACATTCGTTAAGGTGCTCTTTGATAAATTCATCACCAGGAATCCCAGCAATATGTTCTTCTATAAGCGTATTGCCAAAAACAAGGAAGTTAATTCTATTAGGAGAAAGAATGTGCTCTAGTTCTAGACCGTAAATTCTGCTGGCGTCTGCCTGTTTTACATAAAAATATACATAGTTGTTATTATATACATTTAATACCTTGATGCGGAAGGGCTTAGAGTTTCCAAAAGTGCAATAGTCTATACCGGCTATTTTTAAATAGTCAAAGATATTTTCATTACCATCAGAGTGAAGTTGGGTGTATATACTTTTAAGATTGTATTCAATTTCGTTTTGTTCAAACTCCGGGTAGTACACGCGTATCCAGAGCGTGTCATTATCCTCCTTGTCATACACCGTGATACCACCAGTAAAGCGCAATAAGTCTTCGTAAGAAATAGAAACCTTAGTAGTCCTTCCGTAATTTTCTAGATAAGCGAGAAGCTTCTCGTTTACGGGGAAGGAAGGTTTCTTCTTTGACATTAACTTTTTCTCCATGGGGTGTAAGCTTTTGAGTAAAGATACTAAAGGCTTGTAACAAATAGTCTAGACAGACGTCTTGTAAACACTAGCAATCAAAAAACAACCAGGATATTGGAAACTATTTTAACAATTAACAATCTCACGAAGCATTACGGCCATGTGAAGGCGGTAAATGATCTCTCGTTTACGATAGAAAAAGGAAACGTGTACGGAATTCTAGGACCTAACGGAAGTGGTAAATCTACGACCTTAGGAATGGTGCTTAATGTGGTAAATCCCACGGCAGGAACCTTTCACTGGTTTGACGGGTCAGATACTACACATAATGCCTTAAAGAAAGTAGGAGCAATTATAGAGCGTCCTAATTTTTACCCATACATGACAGCGGCTCAAAATCTTGCGCTCGTTTGTAAAATTAAAGGGGTGCCTCAAGACAAAATACAAGAGAAACTAACTATCGTAGGTTTACTCGATCGCATGCATAGCAAGTTCAGTACCTATTCGCTAGGGATGAAACAACGACTTGCTATCGCTTCTGCACTACTCAATGATCCTGAGATTTTAATTCTTGATGAACCTACTAACGGATTAGATCCTCAGGGAATACACCAGATAAGAGAGATCATAAAGAATATTGCAGCAGATGGTACAACGATCTTACTTGCGTCTCACTTACTAGACGAGGTAGAAAAAGTATGTTCGCATGTTGTGATCTTACGCAAAGGAGTAAAGCTTTATTCTGGTCGTGTAGATGCTATGAATGCTAGTCATGGATTTTTTGAGCTACGTTCTGACAATCTTGCATTGTTAAAAACGTATTTAGAGAGTCATTCGGACTTTGGAGAAGTAAGTATAAAAGATGATCTACTCACGGGATTTTTAACAAATCCGCTTGACGCGAAAACGTTAAATACCCAACTACACCAGCAAGGAATTGTACTTACGCACCTAGTGAAACGTAAGGAAAGCCTTGAAGAGCAATTTCTTGAATTAACTAAAAACTAACCAACCAGATGTTACGACTACTTACCATAGAATATCATAAACTCAAGCACAGTAAAACGTCACGAGTACTCATTATTGGCTATTTCATTTTACTCTCTGCAATTGCATTGCTTGCCTCTATAAAATTTAATCTCTTTGGAGCCGAGTTCCGTCTGGCAGATCAGGGTATATTTAATTTTCCTTACATCTGGCATTTTAATACCTATGTTGCGGCAATACTTAAGTTCTTTCTTGCCGTGGTAATTGTATCCATGACGGCAAATGAATATAGTAATAGAACACTCAAGCAAAACCTGATTGATGGATTAAGCAAGAAAGAGTTTATACTCTCTAAGTTCCTTACAGTTGTTGTGTTTTCTGGAGTGTCTACCATATTTGTAGCAGTAATGAGTCTTATTTTAGGCTTTGCATTTTCAGATTTTACAGAGGCTTCTATCGTTTTTTCTGATATGGAATACTTACTAGCATTTTTCATCAAGCTAGTTGCATTCTTTTCATTTTGTCTCTTTTTGGGGATACTTATAAAGCGTTCGGCTTTTGCGTTAGGATTTCTCCTTATGTGGTATTTCTTTGAAGGTGTAGTACAATTAGTGTGCTTGTTCTTTCAAGAGAAGTATGACATAGAAGGCTTACGCAGTAATGTTACACAGTTTTTACCACTAGAGTCTATGAGTAATCTTATAGAACAACCTATTACAAGATTAAACGTAGTACAGTCTGCAGCAAATCAGATTCAGGCAGATGTGCTTTCAGATTACACTGTGTATTTCCACGAGATTGCTATTGTATCTGTATGGATTTTTATATTTATTTATGCGAGTCTTGCCTTGCTTAAGAAGAGGGATTTATAAGATCTCGCTTTCGCGAAAGCGTACATACATCAAAGCGCTCACTTCATTGTGAGCGCTTTTTTTATGGAGTAACCTCATGTTTTAAGGCTTAATCTAGTCCTAAATTTCTATTTACAAAGAAGGTTATTAATCATTTGTGGTGTGACCAAATTCTAAAAAGGGGCAATACCCACAAATGATGTACTTTTAAGCGATAATACGCTCTAAAGTACTGTCAATCTTTAAAAAAGAGGTATTTTCGCGTTTATAGCTATGACTTTTAAAGACCTCAATCTCGATAAATTTTTGTGGAATGCCCTAGACGATATGGGATTCACTCAACCTACTCCTATACAGGTGGATGCACTCGCTCCAGTTATGTCTGGTGGAGATGTGGTTGGGATTGCACAAACAGGTACGGGTAAAACCTACGCGTACTTACTTCCTATACTTAGAACACTACCATATTCTCGTCAAGAGAATCCGCGTGTACTTATCCTTGTCCCTACAAGAGAATTAGTGCTGCAAGTGGTGAGTGAATTAGAAAAGCTTACCACATACATAGATGTGCGCGTGGCTGGTGTATATGGAGGAGCAAATATTAATACCCAAAAAACACTTATTGCTCAAGGGCAAGATATTATTGTAGCTACTCCAGGAAGGTTATATGACCTTGCGGTGAGTAGGGTGTTACAGCTCAAGAGTATCCAGAAAGTGGTGATTGATGAGGTAGATGTGATGCTTGATCTAGGTTTTAGACCGCAGCTCATGAATATTTTTGATATTCTACCTAAGCGTCGCCAGCATATCATGTTTAGTGCAACGATGACAGAAGATGTGGATGCACTTATAAAAGATTTCTTTAACACACCTCAATTTATTAGGGTTGCAAAAAGTGGTACACCGCTAGAAAATATCACTCAGATAGGTTATAAAATGCCTAACTTTTATACGAAAGTGAACTTCTTGTTAGAAGAACTTGCATTTTCAAACAAGTATCCTAAGGTGCTGTTATTTGTGCGTGACAAACGCATGGCAGACAGACTTTATTTAAAATTAGAAGAAGCATTTCCGGGTGATGTAGATCTTATACACTCAAATAAAACGCAAAACTATCGTATCAATAGTATCAATGCATTTGCAAAAGGGAAGGTACGTATGATGGTAGCTACAGATGTAATGGCACGTGGTCTTGATATAGATGATATTACACATGTAATCAACATTAACACTCCACGTTTTCCTGAAAATTACCTGCACAGAATAGGTCGTACAGGTCGTGCTCAAAAAGAAGGAGTTTCTATTGTGTTAAGTACTCCAGAAGAGGATGAATATCTAGCAGAAATCGAAGCATTAATGGGAGTAAAGGTTGCTATTCAACCATTGCCAGAAGATGTCGCGATTTCTAAGGAACTTACTCCAGAGGAGCGTCCAGAAGCAAAAGAAATTTTTAATCCGCATCGATGGAATAAAAATGATGACGATGCTCCGGGGCCAGCTTTTCATGATAAAAGTGAAAAGAACTCTAAGGTCAATTTAGGCGGTGCTTATAGAAGAGAAATAGCCCAAAAATATAAGAAACCTAAGACTAGGGGAGATAAGAACTACAACAAAAGGAATAAACGTAAATAAGTAAAGAAATGTGTCGACTACTACAGATGTTAGGGATCTGTCTAGCCGTACTACTATTAAACTCCTGTTTTGATAATAGTAAGTATGATCCAGAACCATATGTAAGATCCTTGGAGATCATAAAATTATCAGAGCAAGACTACGTGCATGTATCTTACCTCAAAGATAATTATGGTGGTTATATTCCTTGTAATGGTTACTTACGTGTAGAAGGAAGCGAAGCTTTTATTTTTGACACACCTCTTAACGATACACTTTCTGAACAGCTTATCACATTTGTACAAGAAGACTTAAAGGCAACTATAAATGGGGTGCAAGTGAGTCACTCTCATATAGATGGTGCTGGTGGTATTAACGCTTTCGCGAAAGCAAAAATACCCACCTACGCATCTACCAAAACAGCAGCATTACTAGTCAAAGATTCTTTAGCAATAAGTAATCCTTTCTCACAAAAAGACAGCATACAGATAGCCGAAAGTTATGTTGTAATGGAGTATCTAGGACCTGCTCACAGTGATGATAATTCTATTGCATATATAAGAGCATCAGATATTTTATTAGGTGGTTGTATGATCAAGCCGCTAGATGGAACAAAAGGAAATATCGCAGATGCAAATCTTGATGAGTGGGCAAACACGGTAACAAGGTTACAAAGCCATTATCCAAAAGTAGTACAAGTGATTCCAGGGCATGGCGGTAGAGGAGATAAAGATTTACTTGACTATACAATTGGTATGTTCCAAAAGGATAGTCCTGAAAATAATACTACAGCCGAAACTTTGGCCATAGTTAAAAATTAATAATATAAAAAATGATCACCCTTACGGTGATTATCAAATACATTATGGAAGACAATAAAAAGGTAGCAGGTATTGCACCAATAGCAGTAGAGCTAGAAGAAGGAAAGAAATATTCATGGTGCACTTGTGGTCACTCTGAGAAGCAACCTTTTTGCGACGGAGGACACAAAGCAGCAGAAAGTACGCCTAGCTTACGTTTTGAAGCAGAAAAGACAGGGACAGCATACTTATGTAACTGTAAGATGACAAAGAATCCACCATACTGTGATGGAAGTCACAAGACGTGTGAAATAGGATAAACTTAACTAACTGTTATTAAAAAGCCCTTAGTATATCTACGATATGCTAAGGGCTTTTTAGTTGAATGAAAACCTTCTCTATTTAATGAGTTTTATGTCTTTTGCTTTTTTGATCATAAAAGCAATGGCAGCTTCCTTTTCGTTAGGGATATCACCTTCTAAGATAGCTTCTTTAATTGCTTCCTTAAGTATCCCTATCTCACGACCTGGCTTAAGATTAAAAGCTTCCATAATTTCCTCTCCAGAAACTGGCGGCTGAAAGTTGCGCACGTGGTCACGCTCTTCAACCTCTTTCATTTTCTCACGTACTACTTTAAAATTGTTGTGGTATCTCTTAAAGCGTTTTGGATTTTTGGTAGTGATGTCTGCCTCACATAGTGTCATGAGATCTTCAATATGATCTCCTGCGTCAAAAATGAGTCTTCGTACAGCGCTATCTGTAACATGATCTTCTGAGATAACGATAGGTCGCGAACTCATAAGTACCATTTTTTGGACAAATTTCATTTTGTCATTTAATGGCATTTTCAGGCGTTTAAATAATTTGTAAACCATTTTTGAGCCTACAAACTCGTGCCCATGAAAGGTCCAGCCCACCTTTTTTGAAAACTTCTTTGTTGGCGCTTTACCTATGTCATGTAACAATGCAGCCCAGCGTAGCCAGAGATCATCAGTATGTTCGGAGATATTATCTACCACTTCAAGCGTGTGGTAAAAGTTGTCTTTATGCTTTTGCCCCTCAATCTCATCTATGCCTTTTAACGCCATAAGCTCCGGTAAGATATATGGGAGTAGTCCTGTTTTTTCCAGCAGTAAAAAACCTTTAGAAGGAGTAGGGCTCAACATTATTTTATTAAGCTCATCTACAATGCGCTCGTTTGTAATAATCTTAATGCGCTCTGCATTTTTAGTGATAGACTCAAGCGACGTGCGCTCAATCATGAAGTCTAGCTGTGAAGCAAAACGGATTGCACGCATCATACGAAGTGGGTCGTCACTGTATGTGATATCTGGATCTAAGGGCGTTCTTATAATCTTTCGCTCAAGATCGCTTATTCCATCAAAGGGATCAATCAAATCACCATAACCGTTATCATTGAGTTTAATAGCAAGTGCATTTATAGTAAAGTCACGACGGTTTTGGTCATCTTCTAGTGTACCATCTTCTACTACGGGATTACGACTGTCTGTAGCATAAGATTCTTTACGGGCACCTACAAACTCAATATCCATATTACCAGAACGTAACATAGCAGTACCGTATGTTTTGAATACTTGTACTTTAGGCTTGTTCGGTAAAATTTGCGATACTTTACGAGCAAGTGCAATACCACTACCCACAGCTACAACATCAATATCTTTTACTTCTTTATTACGTTTTAAAAGGTAATCGCGTACAAATCCACCTATAACGTAGGTTTCTAGTTCGAGTGCATCTGCGGCATTAGAAATATTGTTAAAGATAGGAAGGGAGAGTGCGTTCTTTAGATTCATTACTAGAATTTAAATAGAGGTAAAGGTGTGGATTTGGCACATTTTCGCGAAAGCGAGATCATGCCAAGCATATTTTTATAAAAATAGAGATAGGCTTACTTAATTAAAAGTAGGTACTTAAATGAATTATTCTCTAATGATGGTTACTTTACCATCTTCTGTAAGTTTTATAATTGCGCTAGGTTTAGTTGATGTGCGATCACGATCTAAATTCACTACATAATCTACACCGTCTATAATTTCTTGAGAAATCTCACTAAAACTTTGAGGGGTAGGCTTTCCAGTTATATTTGCGCTTGTAGAAACGATAGGTTTTCTAAACTTTTTAAGTAAAAAGTTACAAAACTGATTGCGACACACTCTAAAGGCAGTGCTGTTATCTGGCGCAATCACGTTAGTTGCCACACGTATAGGATCATCATAGATGATTGTGGTAGGCTTTGCTGCATATTTAAGTATGTCATATGCTACCTCAGGAATATTTTCAATGTACTGGTTAAGCATTTTAAAATCACTTACAAGACAGATAAGAGATTTACTCTCTGCGCGCTTTTTAAGTGCATATACTTTATCTACGGCATCTGGGTTTGTAGCATCACAACCTATTCCCCATACAGTATCTGTAGGGTAAAGAATAAGGCCACCTCTTTTTAAAACGGCTAGTGCTGCGTCGTGTTCTTGTTTCATCAAATAAATTTAACTGCAAAAATAACCTATTCTTTTTTTATTAGTATACTCTAAGGCACTTTGTAAAGGGAAGGATAGCAATTTTATATATTTGCGGGATATAATGTATTGATGTTTTATAGTAAGCGACTGTAATCCTAAGAGCGACTTCTTATGAATTTCTAACGCAACGACATTAAATACCATATTAACTAACTCATATCTGTGAACATAGTTTTCTCAAAAAAATTTAAGGGTGATACAAAAGCAATTGAGCAATGTATTACAGATTTTGATACTTCCGGTAAGAAGTTTGATGAGCGCAAGCGCAATTCTTTAAAGCTTTTTGAAGTAGGAGGAAGGGTGATTAATGTGAAGTCCTTTAAGGTGCCTAATCTTATTAATAGATTAGCTTATAGGTATTTACGTAGCTCAAAAGCAGCAAGATCTTTTGAGTATGCTCATAAACTTTTAGAAAACGGTATTCTTACACCACAGCCCATTGCTTATTTTGAGGAAGAAGGAATGTTATTTGGACAAAGTTTTTACGTGAGTAGTCATCTTAACTATGACCTTACGTATAGAGAACTATGTGAAGTATCTCCTTACTTAGGAAATAAAGATATACTAAGTGCTTTTGCAAGGTTTACATATAATTTACATGAAAAGGGAATACATTTCCTTGATCACTCCTTAGGTAATACCTTAATTGTAATTACTGACAAAGGCTATGATTTTTACCTAGTAGATCTTAATAGGATGAAATTTGGCCCTATGGATTTTGAAACTCGCATGAATAACTTTGCGCGATTATCTCCACGTCCTGAGGATATTGCAGTGATGGCTAGTGCTTATGCTGCAGAGAGTGGTGATAATGAGAAAAAAGTATTTGATACTATGCTAGCAGGAGTAAAAAAATTTCAAAAAGCTTTTTATAAAAAGAAACAACTTAAAAAGAAATTAAAATTCTGGAAACAGTAGTAAAAGCAGTAAGTAATCACTTGAAAATCCATTAAGTCACAACACTTTGCTAATAGCGGAGTAAGTAATTAAATAAGCCCTACCTTCGCGCCTTTAAGGAAGTGACTACATTTAGGTCATTTCACAAAACCTTTATATGTCATTTAAATCTTTAGGGCTCTCTGATGCCCTGCTCAAAGCTGTGAGCGAAAAAGGCTATACAACGCCATCACCTATTCAACAAAAAGCAATTCCAGTAGTACTTCAAGGCAAAGATGTTCTTGCAAGTGCACAAACCGGAACAGGAAAAACTGCAGGATTCACATTGCCTATGATCCATAGGCTCATAAATAACCCAAGACAAGGACGCCGTAAGATAAGAGCACTTGTGCTTACGCCTACAAGAGAACTTGCTGCACAAATACAAGAGAATGTATTAGAGTACAGTAAGTACGTAGATATCAAGTCTATGGTCATCTTTGGAGGAGTGAACCAAAACCCACAAGTACGCACCTTACGTCAAGGAGTAGATATTCTAGTTGCCACTCCTGGTAGATTATTAGATTTACAGAACCAAGGCTTATTAAGCCTTTCTGATGTAGAGTTTCTAGTACTTGATGAAGCAGACCGTATGCTTGATATGGGCTTTATACATGATATAAAGAAAGTATTAAAAATGGTTCCGGCGAAAAGGCAGAACCTCCTTTTTAGTGCAACCTTTAATACGGACATTAAGAAGTTTGCTAGTAGCATTCTTACTAATCCTGTATTAGTAGAAGCAACACCAGAAAACACTACTGCAGAGAAAGTAGATCAAAAATCTTATAGAGTAGATAAGTCTCGTAAAACAGAAATGCTTATCAAATTTATAAGAGAAGGAAACTGGGATCAAGTACTTGTATTTACAAGAACAAAGCACGGTGCAAATAGACTTTCTGAAAAACTTGAAAAAGACGGAATCTCATCTGCAGCAATACACGGTAATAAAACTCAAAACGCAAGAGTGAAAGCACTTGCTGGTTTTAAGAGTGGGAAAGTACGCGTACTTGTAGCAACAGATATCGCAGCTCGTGGTCTTGATATCCCTTTATTACCTTATGTAATTAACTATGAGCTTCCTAATGTGCCAGAAGATTATGTACACCGTATAGGTCGTACTGGTAGGGCAGGCGCAAGTGGTCAAGCAATATCACTAGTAGGTGTAGATGAGGTAGAATACGTAAGAGGAATAGAAAAACTCTTAGGAGAAAAGCTACATAGCGAAGTATTAGAAGGTTTTCAGCCAACAGATACACTCGCGCAAATCAAAAAAGAAGCTGCCGAAAATAAAGCAAGACACCAGCAAGGACGTCGTAACTCACGTAATGGTGGAGCACGAGGAAAAAGTACTGGAGGAAGTAAAAGTTCTGATAGTAGAAACAAAAACTCAAGAAGACGGTAATAGTTTTCCTTAATAAATATGAAACCTCTTATCTATATGGATAAGGGGTTTTTTTTGCTTTCGCGAAAGCGTATGTTAAGTAAATTTTATTATTCTTAAACTTATTTAGAATAATTAAAGATAAGGTTGTCTCTTTTTCAACTACGTATTATTTTTGCCGCATAATACAAACAACCATAGTATGAAGATTCTTCGATATTTTTTGATTATTGCACTTATAGCGCTCGTAGTTATTCAATTTATTAGACCAGATAAGCAAGAAGGCAATTATCTCGCTATAGATGCATTTGAAACAGAAACTAATATGCCTGCAGAGGTAAGAGCGATATTCAGCAAAAATTGTTATGATTGTCATAGTGGTGTAACCACATATCCTTGGTATGCAGATATTGCACCTTTATCTTATTGGGTAAACGATCACATTAAAGATGGTAAAAGACATTTTGATGTAGAAGATTGGAATAGCTATTCCCTCAAGAAAAAAGACCATAAACTAGATGAGCTCATAGAAGAAGTTGAAGAGGGAGAAATGCCTCTAAAATCATATACGTTCCTTCATGGAGACTTAACAGACGAAGAAAAAGAGCTTTTAGAAAACTGGGCAAAAGAAGCTCGAGCCCAGATACAGAGCGAGATGGTGGTACAGTAAAACTAGCAAAAATTAATTTTAACACATTCTTATTCTTATTTATTCTAAATAAGCTTGCTGGAACGAGAAATGACTATTATTTTTGCCGTCGTAAACAAATTCACTATTTATATTAAGTCTAAATAAAAATGAAAAACTTCTTACCAATAGCACTAGCAATTACGACAATCGCCTTTACATCTTGTGAAGATGACGATAGCCCAGTAATCGAACAAGAAATTGAAGTAGTTGCACCAGCAACTTATTCTTTTGAAAGAAATGGGGAAAGCACTGTAAGCTTCTCAGGACAAACAACACGCATCGCAATGGCACAAGAAATTGTGAGCGAGATGAGTGATTTTGATAATGCTTCTATAGCATCATTAACAGACATGTTTGCAAATGAGAATAACCCTTTTGAGGATGCAGATTTAAATGCGTCTGACAAGAGTGTAAAAAGTAAAGTAGCTGCTTCTACAGATTACTTTTCTACAAATGCAGCAGCCTCTGCTGAAATCAAAGCATATATAGAGTCACACTTCACAACACAAATAAACGAAGTGTTTCCAGCTCAAAATACACAAGCTTCCATAGGTGTTGCTGGTCAAATAGCAGATGGAGAAAGCACTCGTTACGTTGCAGCAAATGGTTTTGAATATAACCAAGTAGTTGCAAAGAGTCTTATAGGATCACTTATGGTAGATCAAATGCTTAACAATTACTTAGGTACAAACGTACTAGACGCTGGTACTAACGTAGCAGATAATGATACAGATGTACTTGTAGAAGGAGCAGTTTATACAGACATGGAGCACAAGTGGGATGAGGCTTTCGGGTACCTTTTTGGTAACAGTGCAGATGCAGCAAATGCAAATGCTACTATAGGATCAGATGATTTCTTTTTAAACAGATATTTAGGTCGTGTAGAGGATGATGAAGACTTTGCAGGTATCGCTCAAGATGTATTTGATGCTTTTAAACTAGGTCGTGCAGCAATCGTTGCAAAGGATTACGAATTAAGAGATGAGCAAGCAGAAATCTTAAGAACAAAAATCTCTGAGGTAGTTGGGATTCGTGCAGTTTACTACTTACAACAAGGTAAAAATGCTATAGAGGCAGGTAATTTTGGAACTGCATTTCATGATCTATCAGAAGGTTTTGGATTTGTATATAGTTTGCAATTTACACGTAACCCTGATACAAATGCACCATACTTATCTAGAGAAGAAGTACAAGGAATCGTAAGCCAACTAACAGCTGGTAACGGACTTTGGGAAGTTACACCAGCAACCCTTGATTTAATTTCAACTACGATAACAGATCGTTTTGACTTCACATTAGAGCAAGCAGGAAGCTAATAAGAAATAACAACTACTCACAGGGAGCCCATTGGCTCCCTTTTGGTGGTAAAAAGAAGAATTAACTATGAAAAAGATTTTTGGAATTATAGCAATTGCTTTGTTCTTTTATGCATGTGGTAGTGATGATACAACCCTTACAACAGACGATAGTGGAACAGTAAACACAGGTAACTTTGATCGTAGCGCGATGCTTACTAACTGGGCAGATAATATTATTGTGCCAGGTTATATAGACTTTAATGCAAAGGTAAATACGCTAGAAAGCGCAACAGCAGCATTCACTGCAGATGCTAGTGACCTTACCGCAGTGCGTGCAGCATGGTTAGACGCTTACACCACATGGCAACGAGTTTCTATGTTTGAAATAGGCCCAGCCGAAACGGTTAACCTACGTCTTAACGTAAATATTTACCCAGCAAATGTTACCACAATAGAGAGTAATATTGATAACGGTTCTTATGATTTTGGACTATCATCTAACCGCTCTGCCAAAGGTTTTCCAGCAATTGATTACTTATTATACGGTTTAGGAGCAGACGAGACTGCGATTCTTGCAGTTTATAATGGAACAGAAGGAGCTGCTTACAAGCAATATCTTAATGATGTAGTTGCAGATATGAAGCAACTTACAGCATCAGTATTAAGCGAGTGGCAAGGTTCTTACAGAGCTGCATTTATAGAAAACGATGGAGCATCGGCGACGGCGTCTACAGATCGTTTTGTAAATGATTACATATTCTATTACGAGAAGTTCTTACGTGCTGGTAAAATGGGAATTCCTGGAGGCGTATTTTCTGGTAATGTAGAAGTTGGCAATCTAGAAGCACTGTATGCAGGCAACCTTTCTAAAGAATTATTTTTAGTAGGTCTAGATGCAACTCAAGACTTCTTTAATGGAAAAGCATATAATACAAATGCTCAAGGCGAAAGCTTATCATCTTATCTTGATGAACTTAATGCAATAAAAGACGGCGTAGATCTCATTGAGATCATAAACTCGCAATTTGATGTTGCACGTGCTTCGGTAAGTGCATTGGGAAGTTTTGAAAGCGAACTTTCTCAAAATCCTCCTTCGACATTTTTAGAGTCTTATAATGAAGTACAACGCCTTATACCACTTCTTAAAGTAGATATGGTAAGCGCAATGAGCATTAGTATTGATTTTGCAGATGCAGACGGAGATTAGATCTTAGATGATACAGCAAGTCAAAAGATATTTAAATACACAAAGAGAGGCCGCACCACTAGCGGTCTTTCGTGTGTCTTTTGGATTGCTCATGCTAGCCAGTCTCATCAGATTCTGGAGTCACGGGTGGATTGAGAAATTCTATATTGCACCATCCTTCCATTTTACATTTTATGGTTTTGAGTGGGTGCGTCCTTTCGGGAATTATACCTACTTGTTATTTGCGATATGTGCGTTAAGTACGATCATGATAATCATAGGTTATAAATACCGTCTGGCAATTATCATATTCTTTTTGAGCTTCACATATATAGAGCTCATGGATAAAACCATGTATCTCAATCACTATTACTTCATCAGCATGCTTAGCTTTTTGATGATTTTTATACCTGCTGGTTCTTATTTTTCGATTGATGCATTACAGCTTTCGCGAAAGCGTACAGCTACACCCATCCAGTTTGTACCTCGCTGGACAATAGATAGTATCAAACTACTGCTGGGGATAGTGTATGTGTATGCAGGACTAGCAAAGCTTAATAGTGACTGGCTTGTAAAGGCCATGCCGCTCAAAATCTGGTTACCTTCTAAATTTGATATTCCGTTTATAGGTGATTTGTTGGGTCAAGAATGGGTGCATTATGCCTTTAGTTGGTTTGGAGCGGGATATGATTTGTTGATTCCTTTTTTCTTGCTCTGGCGTAAGTCGAGGCCTTTTGCATTTATCATGGTCATCATTTTCCATGTGCTTACACGAGTGTTGTTTCCTATCGGGATGTTTCCGTACGTGATGATAGTGAGCGCGTTGATTTTCTTTGATGTAGGTTTTCATAAAAAGATTATTTATGCTTTCGCGAAAGCGGTAAAATATCCACAACAGTTATTAGAAACTGCGCAGCATTATGCGTCTAGAAACCTTAATCTAGCAAAGGCTTCTATAGTTATTGTAGCGATATTTTTTACAGTCCAACTACTATTGCCATGGCGTTACCTAGCGTATCCTGGGGAGTTATTCTGGACAGAAGAGGGCTATAGATTCTCATGGAGAGTGATGCTTATGGAGAAATCTGGCTATGCACAATTCAAAATAGTAGACGGCGTAAGCGGAAAGCGATTTTATGTAGATAACACAGATTTCTTAACGCCACTGCAAGAAAAGCAAATGAGTTTCCAGCCAGACTTTATTTTAGAATATGCTCACTATCTTCGCGACCATTTTGAGGGGCAGGGGCATCAAGAGGTAGAAGTCTACGTAGAGTCTTATGTTGCTCTTAATGGAAGGTTGAGTACCACATATATTGATCCCAAAGCCGATCTCGCGCAAATAGAAGATTCTTTTGCTCATAAAAATTGGATTATACCATTTACAGATGAAATTAAAGGTTTATAATACGTTGTTATTGATTTTATGTGCGCTTTCTATGAGTGCACAATTTACATTTTCAGGTAAAGTAACAGACGCCACTGGTGCTGGTATTCCAGAGGTTGAGGTGTATGTGCGCCAGGCAAATATGGTGGTTACTACAAATACTTCTGGTGCGTTTACATTTGATAATGTGCCATCTGGAAACTACGCTGTAGTTGTTTTTGGCTTTGCTTATGAGCTTGTAGAAGATCAAGTTTCAATTACCAATAATGTTACTAAGAATTATACCCTTCAGGAGCTAGGGGAATCACTTTCTGAAGTGGTGCTTACAAGCCGTCGTGAGAAGATTTTTGCTTTACGCTCACTTAAAAAAGTAGAGGGAACAGCAATTTATGCTGGTAAAAAGAGTGAAGTAGTACTTGTAGACCAACTTACGGCAAACCTAGCTGCAAATGCACCTAGACAGATTTATAGTCAGGTAGTAGGACTCAACATTTATGAAAATGGAGATGCTGGATTGCAACTCAACATTGGAGGAAGAGGGTTAGACCCTAACCGTTCTGCCAATTTTAATATTAGACAGAATAACTATGATATAAGTGCAGACGTTCTTGGATATCCAGAGAGTTACTACACGCCACCGGCAGAGGCTCTTAAAGAAATTCAAGTAGTACGTGGAGCAGCATCATTGCAATACGGAACACAGTTTGGCGGATTGATAAATTTTAAATTTAGAGAGCCAGTAAAAGACAAAAAAATAGAATTGATATCAAGACAGACAGCAGGTTCTTATGGGTTGCTTACCTCGTTTAATAGTTTAAGTGGTACGGTAGGGAAATTCAGTTATTACACTTATTTCAATTACAAAGAAGGAGATGGCTGGAGACCTAACTCTCAGTTTAATAGCCGTAATTACTTTGCGCACGCAGCATACCAGCTTAGTGAGAATACTAAAATAACGGGAGAATTAACCTTGTTTAATTATCTAGCCAAACAGGCTGGAGGTCTTACAGATGCTCAATTTATAGAAGACCCTAACTTTAGTAACCGTGGTCGTAACTGGTTTGATGTAGACTGGAAAGTATATTCTTTACGCCTTGATCACGCCTTTAGTAATAATATAGATTTTAGTTTAAACGTGTTTGGTCTAGACGCACAACGTAGTGCCGTAGGTTTTAGAACAAACAGAGTATCACAGCCAGATGATCTAGAAGAACCTAGAGAACTTCTTGTAGATAACTTTACAAACTGGGGTGCAGAAGCACGCTTGCTTACGAGATATAAGATAGGAGAGAAGGATGCCGTTTTCTTGATAGGAAGTAAGTATTATGATGCAAGTAACAGTCAGCAGCAAGGACCTGGAACTACGGCTGCAGATGCAGATTTTAGTTTTGCTACAGTGCAGTTTCCTAATTATGAGCGTCAAGCTGAATTTGATTTTCCTAATAGAAATCTCGCAATTTTTGGGGAAAATATTTTCAATGTGACAAACAGACTTTCTGTAACTCCGGGTTTTAGATATGAGCAAATCAGAACAGAAAGTGAAGGTTTTTTTAATAATGTGGTGGTTGACCTAGCGGGTAATTTACTTGTAAATGAGGATATAGCAGATAATAGAGTTTTTGACCGTGATTTTTTACTGTTAGGTGCAGGCGTAACATATGATCTATCTCCAGCAGTTGAATTGTACGGGAATTTTAGCCAGAATTATCGTTCTGTTACATTTAATGATATTAGAATTACAAATCCATCATTTGTAGTTGATGAAAATATAACTGATGAGGAGGGATTTACCGTTGACTTAGGAGCTAGGGGTCGTATAGATAATAAGTTTGCTTATGATTTTAGTTTGTTTGGTGTGCGATATGATGACCGCTTAGGGGAAGTGCTTTTTGAAGATACAGATAATAGTATAAAGAGACGTCGTGGCAACATAGGAGATGCATTTATTTACGGTTTAGAATTTTTTACAGATTGGAATATAAAAAACACATTTTTTGAAGAACAATCAGATTATAAACTTAAGCTCTTTACAAACCTAGCGCTTACAAGTTCAGAATATTTAAACTCTGATAGAAATGGTGTAGAGGGTAATGAAGTAGAGTTTATTCCAGATGTAAACTTTAAAACTGGAGTGAATTTTGGATATAAAAATTTTACAGGAAGTGTACAATACACATACCTTACAGAACAATTTACAGACGCATCAAATGCTCCACAAGACGTAAATGATAATCAACGTGGTATAGAGGGGACAATCCCTTCATACGGAGTACTAGATATTTCGGCGGCATATACTTGGAAGCGTTTCAAATTAGAGGCTGGATTAAATAATGCGCTAGATGAGTCTTACTTCACGAGACGTGCTACAGGATATCCTGGCCCAGGAATTATTCCAGCAGAGCCGGTTACTTTTTATACAACGCTACAGATTAAGTTGTAGCAGTAGACTTTTTACTCAATATTACACAATAACAAAGCCATCTCATAAGTTCATGAGGTGGCTTTGTAATTATAATAACCTTGTCTTAAGCTTCGCCTTGCGGAGCCCAAGAAGCGCATAGCATTCCAGGAGCTGCTTGTGTAGGATTTGCACAATCACTTTCTTGATAGCGAGTGCAAGTCACACAATTACGATCGTCTTTTAAAGCAGCTTTCATATCAAAGCTATCACAGGTGTATTGAGCACCTACGTGTACTTCGTGTTTTTTGCAAAAATTTCCATCTCTAAGTTGGTTACAGTTTGAACAGTTGTGTGCGAGTTTGATAGCCATAGTTTCTTTTTTTTAATTCATTTCTTCTCTAAAGTTAAGTAGAAAGAATGTTGGATAATCGTAAATAATTGTTAATCAGTTTGTTTGTATTTAGATTGAGTAAGAATAGCTAGCACATACTAGATGTTGTTGCTAGTGGATTATTATAGAAAATTAGAATAAGCTAGTCCGGTTTAAAGCATCGAGGCTGTTAATTATTAGATTACAATTGATTCCCTTACATATTGAGGAATAAAATGTATCTTTGCATGCAATTAATTGTTAGCGTGGATTTATAGTTTATTCGCTTTCGCGAAAGCGTAATAATCCACTCTCACTTCTTAAAACAATAATTGCGATGACTGCACACGAGAATAAAATCTTAGGAGAAGGACTTACGTACGATGACGTACTATTAGTACCAGCATTTTCTGAAGTACTTCCAAGAGAGGTTAGTATACAATCAAAATTTACCCGTAATATAACACTTAACGTACCTATTGTCTCTGCGGCAATGGACACAGTGACAGAAAGTCGTATGGCAATAGCTATAGCGCAAGAGGGTGGAATAGGCGTGTTGCATAAAAACATGACGATCGAGGAGCAAGCCATTAAAGTGCGCAAAGTAAAGCGTGCCGAAAGTGGGATGATTATCGATCCAGTTACATTACCTCTTGAATCAAATGTAGGCGATGCAAAAGCAGCCATGAAAGAGCATAGCATAGGAGGTATTCCTATTGTTGATGATGCTGGGAAATTGATAGGTATCGTGACCAATAGAGATTTACGTTTTGAGAAAAACAATGATCGTCCGGTAAGCGAAGTAATGACTTCAGAAAACCTCGTTACAGCTGCCGAAGGAACATCACTACAACAAGCAGAAGAAATTCTGCAAAATCACAAAATTGAAAAACTACCTGTAGTTACAGATAGCAATACACTTATAGGTCTCATCACTTTTAGAGATATCACAAAACTTACTTTAAAGCCTAACGCAAATAAAGACATCTATGGTAGACTGCGTGTTGCAGCTGCGATAGGTGTTACTGGAGATGCTGTTGAGCGCGCAGGAGCTTTAGTAAAAGCAGGAGTAGATGCTATTGTTATAGATACTGCTCACGGTCATACTAAAGGTGTGGTAGAGGTCTTAAAGTCTGTTAAAGCATCTTACCCAGATCTAGATTGTGTAGTAGGAAACATTGCAACTGGAGCTGCTGCAAAATATCTTGTAGAAGCAGGAGCAGATGCGGTAAAAGTAGGTATAGGTCCGGGATCTATATGTACTACGCGTGTAGTAGCAGGTGTTGGTTTCCCACAATTTAGTGCAGTACTTGAATGTGCCGCAGCTATTAAAGGAACAGGAGTTCCAGTAATTGCAGATGGTGGAATACGTTATACAGGTGATATCCCTAAAGCAATTGCTGCAGGAGCAGATTGTGTGATGCTAGGATCTTTACTTGCGGGAACTAAAGAATCACCAGGAGAGACTATTATCTATGAAGGACGTAAGTTTAAGTCTTACCGTGGAATGGGTTCTGTAGAAGCAATGAAACAAGGGTCAAAAGATCGTTACTTTCAGGATGTAGAGGATGATATTAAAAAACTAGTCCCAGAAGGAATTGTAGGTCGCGTACCATATAAAGGCGAACTGAATGAGAGTATCCACCAGTTTGTAGGTGGTCTTAGAGCAGGAATGGGATATTGCGGAGCTGGAAGTGTAGAGGCACTGAAGGAAAATGGACAATTCGTAAAAATCACGGCTAGTGGTATCAATGAAAGTCACCCACACGATGTGACAATTACAAAAGAAGCACCTAATTACTCTAGATAAATAGGCTGCTTTTATTAAAGCATAACATAAATTACAAAAGGCAATCCAGCTTAGGATTGCCTTTTGTTTTGATTAAATAAACGGGTCAAGTGTCTTAAAGTCTCCTTAAAATCTTGTACTTTTACACCCCGTAAACGAACTACAGAAAAACCTTCAATGGCATCTACAAAATACATTTTCGTAACGGGCGGAGTTTCTTCTTCTCTAGGTAAAGGTATCATCGCTGCATCGCTAGCTAAATTACTTCAAGCCAGAGGCTACAGAGTTACTATCCAAAAATTAGATCCTTATATAAATATTGATCCAGGTACTTTAAATCCTTATGAGCACGGTGAGTGTTATGTAACAGATGATGGTGCTGAGACAGATCTTGACCTAGGTCACTATGAACGTTTTCTTAACGTTCCTACATCACAAGCAAATAATGTCACTACAGGACGTATCTACCAAAGCGTTATCGATAAAGAACGTCGTGGAGAATTCCTTGGTAAAACGGTTCAAGTAATCCCTCACATTACTAATGAAATCAAGGAGCGTATCCAAATTTTAGGTAAAAGTGGAGATTATGATATCGTTATAACAGAAATAGGTGGAACCGTAGGTGATATCGAATCACTTCCATATATAGAGAGCATCAGACAACTTAAGTGGGAATTAGGAAAGCAGAATTCGTTAGTAATTCACTTAACGCTTATTCCTTTCCTAGCAGCAGCAGGAGAGCTTAAGACTAAGCCTACACAACATAGTGTAAAAACACTTATGGAAAGTGGTATCATGGCAGACATCTTAGTATGTCGTACGGAGCACGAATTAGGGTATGAGCTTAAGTCAAAACTTGCTCGTTTTTGTAATGTAGAGCAAGAAGCAGTGATAGAGTCTAGAGATGCAAGCACGATTTATGATGTTCCTAATCTTATGCTAGAGGAAGGGCTTGATGTAATTTCCCTTAAGAAATTAGATCTTTCAGATACCACACAACCAGAGCTTACTGGATGGAATGAGTTTATTGCAAAACATAAGAACCCAAAATCTACAGTTACTATTGGATTGATAGGGAAGTATGTAGAGTTACAAGATTCCTATAAATCTATACTTGAATCGTTCATTCATGCAGGTGCAGAAAATGAGGTAAAAGTAAAGATAGAAAGCATACATAGTGAGCATATTACTCCAGACGTCATCAAAAATAAAATAGCAAAACTAGATGGTGTTCTTGTGGCGCCAGGTTTTGGAGAACGTGGTATTGAGGGTAAAATCAAAGCGGTACAGTATGCTAGAGAGCATAAAATTCCATTTTTAGGAATCTGTCTTGGTATGCAAATGGCAGTGATAGAATATGGTAGGAACGTTTGTGGTCTTGAAAAAGCAAACTCTACAGAGATGGATGCAAATACTCCGCATCCAGTAATTGGTTTGATGGACGAGCAAAAAAACATCACAGAGATGGGAGGTACCATGCGTTTGGGAGCTTGGGCTTGTAAACTGGAGCCTAACACTATTGTGAGTGATGTTTATGGTGAGGAAGTAATTATGGAGCGTCACCGTCATAGATATGAATTTAACGATGCATACCGCGAGCAGCTAGAAAAAGCTGGAATGAAAATCACTGGAACAAATCCAGACACTGGACTTGTAGAAATTATAGAAATAGAAGACCACCCATGGTTTGTGGGAGTGCAATATCACCCAGAATATAAGAGTACGGTTTCAAATCCACATCCATTATTTGTGGCATTTGTAAGAGCAGCTGTCAGTTATGCTCAAGATAGTACGCGTGCCACTATGTCATAAATTATAATAATGGAGGCAGAATTGCTTTGAGAAAATCACGCTTTCGCGAAAGCGTAATGAAAACACTACCTAAATACAATTGATGAAAAAGAACTTCGACACAAATTCTCTTATCGGAATGCTCCTTATGGGAGGGATTCTAGTATGGATTATCTATTTTAATAAGCCTACTCCTGAAGAAATAGAAGCACAAAAAGCGGCACAAACAGAACAACTTCAAGAAACTGAAGATGATGTTGCTTCACTACCAGTAATGGATGCTACGCCTGCAATTGCGACAGACTCTTTAAGTAATGTAGCATTACAAAATAGATTAGGAACATTTGCTTACTCTGGTTCGCTACCATCAGCAAAGGAAGGAGCAACCACTACCATTGCAAATGATGTATTGGAGCTTAAAGTAAGTAATAAAGGAGGTTATATTACAGAAGTAAAACTGCTTAAACACAGTACTTTTGATTCAATTCCTGTATACCTTATTAAGGATGGAAATAGCCAATTTAATGTAAGTTTTAGTACTGCAGATAATCGTAATCTTAATACAAAGGATTTGTTTTTTGAGCCTACGTTATCAAAAAATGGAGGGAATGACGTCCTCTCTATGAAGCTTAAAGTTTCTCCAAGTGAATACTTAGAGTATCGTTATGAGCTTAAAGAAGGAGATTATATGATGGATTTTGGGATGAAGTCTCAAGGGCTTTCTTCTCGTTTAAACACATCTAATCCTGTGCGCATGCAATGGGATTTTAAAGGAATGCGCCACGCACGTAGCCAGTCTTACGAAAACAGATACACACGTCTTACTTACAAGTATGAAGAAGATAAGACAGATAAGTTATCTCCAGCAGGAGATGACGATGAGATAGAAGAAGATCTTGTGTGGATGAATTACCGCCAGCACTTCTTTAGCTCAATGCTTATCTCTAAGACTCCATTTAAAGAAGCAAGATTATCATCTACCGATTTATATAAGGAGGCAGACGATAGAGATGAGGCAACTATTTTCACAAAAGAATACAAGTCTGATGTATTGCTAGAAGCAAAAAATGGTGAGCTAGATTACGCCATGCAGATGTACTACGGTCCTACAGATTATACAATCCTAAAATCTTATGATCAAGGTCTTGATGAGGCAATGCCATTAGGATGGGGAATCTTTGGGTTCTTAAACAAATACTTAGTAATTCCGTTTTTTGCATTTTTATCTGGATTCTTACCAGCAGGAATTGCAATTATCGTAATGACTATTTCAATAAAGTTATTACTGTCGCCAGTTCAGTACAAGCAATATACTTCTCAGGCTAAGATGAAAATCTTAAAACCAGAGATTGCAGCAATTTCAGAGAAGCATAAGGACAATGCAATGAAGAAGCAGCAGGAAACAATGGCGCTTTATAGTAAAGCAGGAGCAAGTCCTGCCGCAGGTTGTTTGCCAGCGTTATTACAGATTCCTGTGTTTTATGCGCTATTTACATTCTTCCCATCTGCGTTTGATTTAAGAGGAAAGAGCTTCTTATGGGCAGATGATTTATCTAGCTATGATGAGATTGCAAAGCTTCCGTTTGAGATTCCTTTTTATGGAGATCACGTGAGTTTATTCCCAATACTTGCAGCAGTTACTATTTTCTTCTCAATGAGGTTAACTACAGGTAACCAGCAAATGCAACAACCTACGCAAGAAGGAATGCCAGATATGAGTAAAATGATGAAGTACATGATGTATTTCTCTCCACTACTTATGCTTGTTTTCTTTAACCAGTATGCAAGTGGATTGAGTTTATATTACTTCATATCAAACCTTCTTACGATTGGAATTATTTTGGTAATCAAAAACTTCATCATTGATGAGGAAAAGATTAAAGCAAAAATTGAAGTAAAAAAGGCTAAGCCTAAAAAGCAAGGTAAATTTGCTAAGAAAATGCAACAGATGATGGAGCAGGCAGAGCAACAACAAAAAGGAAAGAAATAATACGCTTTAGTATTACTACTTCATAATTACTAGGAAATCCCGTCTTTATTGAGACGGGATTTCTGTTTTTATTCGAGAGTTGTTTGTGATTGTATCACGTTTTCGCGAAAGCGAAATAAAAATTCTTATCCCCATTGTAACAAAAGTAATACTGCTTCGTCTTCCTTATAACTAACCAATTAATCGATGGACCAACATAAGTTCATAAATCTTGTAACTCCTTTTAAGGATAAAGTGTACCGTGTTGCAAAGCGGTTGCTCGTATCTGACGATGAGGCTCAAGATGCTACGCAGGAAGTACTACTGCGTTTATGGACAAAGAGGTCCGACATAAAAAAATATCGAAGTGTTGAAGCATTTGCGATGACGATGACAAAAAATTATTGCTATGATAAGCTTAAAGCAAAAGGAAGCAATAATCTTAAAATCGTTCATAACAATTACGAAGATCACTCAGGAAATACAAGTAAGCATATAGAAGTTGCAGATGAGGTAGCTTGGGTTTTTAAACTCATGGAAGATTTACCAGAGCAGCAACGACTTATTGTACAAATGAGAGATGTTGAGCAAATGGATAACGCAGAGATTGCTGTGATACTTGAGATGAATGAAACTGCTGTAAGAGTTGCATTGTCAAGAGCTCGCAAAAAACTAAGAGAAGAATTGATTAAAAAACGAAACTATGGAATCTCATAATATAGAGAAGCTACTAGATGGTTACTTTGAAGGGGCAACTACGCTTAAGGAAGAGCAAGAGTTGAGAGCTTATTTTACAAGTGATCATGTGGCGCCGCACTTAGAAGAATATGCTAGCATGTTTACGGCATTTAATGTTGCCTCAAAGGAAACATATGATGCACCAATAGTACTACCTCAAAAACAACGATCAACATCTATTTATAGATTTGCAGCCAGTGCTGCAGCTGCAGTTATTGTGGGACTAGTATTATGGACGCAAAGTACTCAAGTAGATGCTAGTATTTCTACTAATTATGAGAATGAAGAACTAGCCATCTTAAAAACAAAACAAGCACTTGGGATGATGTCCCAAATGATTAATCAAAGTACTACGCAGCTGGAGGTGGTGCAAGAATTTGATAAGGCATCGAGCACTTTATTTAAATAAAAATTCAAATTAAAAATATTATGAAAAAGTCAATAATGTTAGTGGCATTTGCCCTCGTAACTTTAGTAGGTTACGCACAAAGTCCTTTTGATAAATACGAGGATGTAAAAGGAGTTACTTCTATAGTAATGAATCAAAAGATGTTTAAGCTGCTTAGTAAAGTAGACCTTAACTCATCTGACCCAGAAATGCAAAAGTATATCAACCTTGTAGACAATCTTGAGAATGTAAAGATGTACACAAGTGCAAATACGGGAGTAATGGACCAGATGAGCGGTACGATGAAGAGCTACATTACAAGTAGCAATCTTCAAGAGCTCATGAGAGTAAAGGACGATGGTAAGAATGTAAAATTTTATTACAAGGAAGGTAGTAGTGAAGATTATGTAAAAGAATTTGTAATGTTCTTAAATGGGGATATGGATGGTGAGAAACGTGCTGTATTCTTTCAAGTAACAGGAAACATTGATCTCAAGCAAATCTCAAAACTTGCACAAGATTTAGACTTTAAAGGTAGTGATGCCCTTAAAGAAGTAGGTAACGCAAAAAAATCGTAAGATGAACACATTTATAAAAGTAACCATCACTGCAGTGCTAGCTGTTGTTACACTGGCCAGTTGTAGTAATAAGCAGTCTTTACAAGAATATTATGTAGATAATCAAGAGAATGGAGATTTCATTCTTGTAGATGTACCTACAAGCCTACTTGGTAAGAATGTAGAAGCATTTACAGAAGAGCAGCAAAAGGTTTTTAAGACCGTGCGTAAGATCAATCTTATGGCATATCAAACAAAATCTGGAGACACTGCAGCAATGCAGATAGAGCGTGATAAAGTAAAAGATATCCTTACCTCAGATGATTATGAAGAGCTTATGAAAGCTTCTGGAGATATGGGGCAAATGCGCCTATATTTTAAAGGAGAAGAAGAGGCTATCGATGAAGTAATTTTCTTTGGTGCAGATGATAATAAAGGTTTCGTTCTAGCTCGTCTATTGGGTAATGACATGAATATAGGAGATATGATGCGTATGGCAGAGTCGCTTAATAAGAGCGATATAGATGTATCTCAATTTGGCAGTATTATGGAAGTTTTTGAAAATCAGTAATGATCAAAAAATGTTGAACGCATGAGTCCTATTTGGCGATAGGCTTTCCATATATAAAGAGCATCCCTTTGGGTGCTCTTTTTTTTGTTTGTAGCATATGGGTATTGTGTATTATGCATCTGGGTTTCCCGCTTTCTGTTGCAATTCCTCGCGCCGGCTGTGCCAGGCAGCTGTGGGATTTACACGACAATCGGGGCTAGCTTGTAGGGTGTTGTGTGTCTCTAATATATTTAGCCAGATGATATCAGCTATTTTGATATTTGGATTTACTTTTTTGAGCTAAACATGTATCTTAGACAACCTTAATAACAATCCATGAAAAAATATCTAATTCTTACCGTTAGCCTGCTTGTCGCAAGCTCTGCATTCGCACAATTTTTAGAAACAAAAAAGGACCTCGTTACAGAAAAAGGTTTCTTCACTCTTCACTATGATGAGAGCGAGGATAAGGTATATGTCGAAGTTGACAAGCTGGATGAAGAGTTTTTATACGTTCACTCCCTTCGTACAGGTTTAGGAAGTAATGATATCGGGATTGATAGAGGTCAACTAGGAGGAACTGCGGTTGTAAAGTTTCAAAAAGCAGGTAACAAATTATTATTAGTTCAACCTAACTTGAAATACCGAGCAAATACGGATAACGCCTTAGAGCGTAAATCTATAGAGGAAGCATTTGCAAAGTCGGTGCTGTTTGGGTTCCCTATTAAGGAAACAAAAGGAGCGAAGTATCTCATAGATTTTACACCATTTTTACTAGAAGACACTCATGGAGTGGCTGCTAGATTAAAGCGAAGCAAGGAAGGAACCTATAAACTTGATAAAACTAGAAGCGCGATGTATATGGAACGCACAAAAGCATTTCCAGAAAACACAGAGTTTGAAGCGCTACTCACGTTTAAGGGAACTCCTACTGGCAGAAACATAAGAAGTGTAGCTCCAGATGCGAGTGCACTCACAGTGGTGCAACATTATTCATTTGTAAAATTACCAGATGATAATTATACACCTAGACGTTTTGACCCAAGAGCTGGAAATATTTCTACCATATACTTAGATTATGCAACACCTATACAAGAGCCAATTGTAAAGCGTTATGCAAATCGTCATCGTTTAGAAAAGAAAGATCCTGCGGCAGCAGTAAGTGAGGCGGTAGAACCTATCATATATTATCTAGACCCAGGTACTCCAGAACCTGTTCGTTCTGCATTGTTAGAAGGTGCTAGCTGGTGGAATCAAGCCTATGAAGCTGCTGGTTTTAAAGATGCTTTTCAAGTAAAAATGTTACCAGAAAATGCAGATCCTATGGACGTGCGATATAACGTTATACAATGGGTACACCGCAGTACAAGAGGATGGAGTTATGGAGCAAGTGTTACAGATCCACGTACAGGTGAGATTATCAAAGGTCATGTAAGTTTGGGGAGTCTGCGCATTCGTCAAGATTTCCTTATTGCTCAAGCGCTTATGAATAAGCCTTTTGCCGAAAGAGATGATAATTATAAACCAATGCTAGAAATGGCGCTAGCTAGAATACGCCAACTAAGCGCTCACGAAGTAGGTCACACGATTGGTTTTGCACATAACTTTGCCGCTAGTACAGAAAATAGAGCAAGTGTGATGGATTATCCTCACCCTACGCTTACATGGTCTGGTGACGAAGTAGATTTTTCTAATGCCTACGCCACAGGAATAGGAGCTTGGGATAAAGTAACGGTTAAATATAGTTACGGAGTGGCACCTCAGGGAACATCAGAAGAGGTTTTTCTTGATAATATACTTACTACCGCAGAAAAGGCAGGATTGCGATACATTACAGATAGCGATGCAAGAGCCCAAGGAGGAGCACATTATAAAGCACACCTATGGGATAATGGAACAGATGCCGCAGAGGAGTTAGAAAAAATGCTTGTACTTAGAAAAGGTGCGATTTCAAACTTTTCTATAGACAACATCCGCACAAACGAGCCATACTCAATGCTTGAAGATGTTTTTGTCCCTTTATATTTCTATCACAGATATCAAACCGAAGGAGCAGTAAAGATGATAGGAGGTCTTGATTATAACTATGCTGTTAAAGGAGATAATAATCTCAAAGTAACAGAAACACTTACGCCCAATGAGCAGCAGAGAGCTTTAAAAAGTGTTTTAAAGACACTTACCGCTAGCGAACTAGCAATTCCCAAAGATAAATTGGCTTTATTTCCACCTAGAGCGCAGGGATATTCTCGCTCTAGAGAAAGCTTTAAAAGTAATGATGGAGTAGCATTTGATGCACTAGGTGCAGCAGCAACAGCTAGTGATATGACCTTAAGCTTGCTATTACATCCAGAACGAGCAAACAGGCTAGTACAACAGAAGGCTTTAGATAGTAAGCAAATGGGGTTAGATGGTATGCTAGATTCCTTAGTTGAGACTACACTTTTTTCAAAAGAATCAGATAGTTACCGCAAGGAGGTGCAGCAAACTATAAATTACAACGTACTTAAGCACTTAATGAATCTTGTAAATCATACAAAGTCAATACCACAGACTAAGGCTTTTGCAAAAGCACAGTTAAAAGAGGTGATGTCAAAACTAGGTTCAAAATCTCCTGATGCTAATGCAGCATTTATGGTCGATGAGATTAAAGACTTTTTAAAATCACCAGAGAAGTTCAAAGTTCTTCCTTCGCCTAAGATTCCTGATGGATCGCCGATAGGGTGTTTTGAGTAACATTTTCGCGAAAGCGTATACATTTATAAAACAATCATAATGGAGATTAACCAATGGTCTCTATAATTAATACCTATATTTTTTGATGAAAATAGATTTACGTTCTGATACAATTACAAAGCCTACGCCTGAAATGCTTGATTATATGATGCGTGCAGAAGTGGGTGACGATGTTTATAAAGAAGATCCTACGGTAAATGAACTTGAACAGCGCGTTGCAGAGATGTTTGGGATGGATAGTGCACTTTATTTTCCTACGGGAAGTATGACTAATCAAGCTGCCATAAAAATTCATACACAACCTGGTGAACAACTCATTGCAGATAAGTATGCACATGTTTACAATTATGAAGGTGGAGGAGTATCTTTTAATAGTGGAGTGTCGTGTAAGCTTATAGATGGTAATCGTGGGTTAATAACTGCAGCACAAGTCGAGGAGTCTATAAATCCACCAGATTTTTATCATAGTCCGCTCACAACATTGGTCTGTTTAGAAAACACGACTAATAAAGGGGGTGGTGCTTGTTATGATCTAGAGGAGATTGTGAAAATAAAAGAGGTTTGTGATACCAATGGGTTAGGCTTGCATCTAGATGGAGCACGTCTATGGAATGCGCTTGTTGCTACTGGTCAAACAGCTAGCTCTTATGGTGAACTGTTTGATACCATTTCTGTATGTCTATCAAAAGGGCTTGGTGCTCCTATGGGGTCTGTTTTAGTAGGTAAACAACAGTTTATGAATAAGGCTATGCGCGTACGTAAGGTGCTAGGAGGAGGTATGAGACAAGTGGGCTTTATGGCAGCTGCTGGATTATATGGGCTAGATCACCATGTCGAAAGAATGAGTGATGATCACGCTAAGGCAAAAGATATTGCAACGCTACTTGAATCGCTATCCTATGTGAAATCTGTAGAGAAAACAGAGACCAATATTTTAATATTTAATTTAAAAGAAACCACTGATGAAGCTGCTTTCGTTAGTTATCTTTTTGATAATGATGTCATTATAAGTAATATGGGGCAGGGTAAGTTGAGAATTGTTACTCATTATGATTACAATAATTCATCTCACAAGCTTGTTTTAGACGTTTTGAAGAGATTTGATAATGCCTAGTATTTTCAAAAATGTGCATCAATTTTCGTACAATTAACAAGGATGTAATTTTTTATGTCTTTCATCGGCAGTAGTTTACTTTTCATCAGAAAAATAAATTCTTAAAAAAAAGTTAACGCTTTTGTTAATGAAACCTTCTATTTTCGTACTTTGAAATTGAAATTCACCATATTAACTTAAACTATCAACATTATGAAGAAAATTTTATTTTTATGTGCCTTTGTAGGTTTTGCATTTGCAAATGTGCAAGCACAAGATTTACCGAGCAACCCTGAGCCAGGAAAATGTTATGTACGTTGTACTACTCCTGATATATATGAGACTCAAAGTGTACAAATTCAAAAGACTCCTGCTTACAAGGTTCTTAAGGTAGTACCTGCTCAATACGATACAGTAACTGAGCGTGTTATGGTAAAAGAAGCTTCTAAGCGTCTACGCGTAATTCCAGCTACTTACAAAACTGAAACAGTAACTTATGTAAAAAGTACTTCAGGTTCTTCTTTAAGAATAGTTCCTGCATCTTTTTCTAATGATACTGAAACGATTGAAGTAAAATCTGCATATGCGCAGTGGGAATTAGGTGCTCCAGCTCCTGATTGTGCTTCTTCTAACCCTGACGATTGTCGTTACTGGTGTTACAAAGGATACCCAGCAGAATATACTACGGTATCCAAGCGTACATTAGCATCTGATGCTACTGTTCAATCTACACCAGGAGGTTCTGCAAACGGAACTTATACTGTAAGAGTAATTGATCAACCAGCGAGTGTAGTTGAGGAAGAAATCCCAGCTGAGTTTGCGACTATAACTAAGACTGTAATGGTAAAAGATGCAACTACAACTGAAGAAGTTGTTGCTGCTACTTTTGATACTGTATCTAAAGAAGTTCTTAAGCAGAAAGGTGGACTTACTACATGGAGAGAAGTTGAGTGTGCTCTTGTTGAGTACCAAGCACTCCCTATCAACTGGAATACTAACTCTGCAACATTAACTCCTGCTGCAAAGAGCATCATTGACACACGTCTTATGCCATTATTAGCTCAAAACCCAGGTGTAAAATTAGAGATTGCTTCACATACTGATTCTAGAGGAGCTGCTTCTTCTAATCAAGATCTTTCTGAGCGTCGCGCGCAATCAGTAGCAAACTACCTTATTTCTAAAGGAGTTAACAACAGTCTTCTTGTAGCAAACGGATTTGGTGAGCGTAAGCTTAAGAACCGTTGTGCAGATGGCTGTCTCTTATACACATCTGACGCTGCCGACGAA
>OJBP01000140.1_pt1 | contig 48085 bp, 32 predicted proteins | sample 1590691 | NCBI WGS metagenome assembly OJBP01 (sample SAMN05416848, study PRJEB24817) | seawater metagenome | isolation source: Sea water | place: Canada:Atlantic | collected 2013-07 | reverse complement strand
CGAGATAGGAGTCCGTCTCGTGGGCTCGGAGATGTGTATAAGAGACAGAGTTATAAGTGGTGCCACTGGAAAAACCGAAAAAACTAGAGCAAAGACAAAAAATGGTGATTATGGAAGTGATAAACCAGGCTACGCAAAATTAAATGTTTTTAAAGACGGAAGCTCAGAGGTTCAATTATTTGAAATGAATGGAAACTCGCCTACTCTAGCTTTTACAAAAGAAATAAAGAGTAAAAAAAGATCAACTGGGGATTTTAAATTCAAATCAAAAACAGACTTTAGCGATACGTTCACCTCCTCTATTTATACAAAAGAAGAAACTAAAAAATCAGGATTTTACAAGTGGTTATGGGGTGATCACTACCGTACAATTTACAGTCGTGATATAGATGCACCCGTACTATTTTTAGAAGATTTGCCTAATAATGTAAAAGCAAAGACTGCTGGAGGAGGTAATCAATCAAGAACGCTACGTCTCATAGACGATGAAGAACATGAGTATAGCTTGCGTGAGCTTAGAAAAAGCGCCGTGCGCTTTTTACAATCTTCTGTAGATGATCATTACATTAAAGACTATGTTCGTAATACTGTTGCAGAAGATGTTGTACAGGATTACTATACTACAGCACATCCCTATGCCCCATTTGCAGTTGCAGACCTTATGCAACAGGCCGCTATTTATCATGCAAACCCAGAAATTTATTATGTACCGAAACAAGAGCGCTTGGGGCGCTTTAATGATTCTTATGGTGACAAACTTTATATGTTAGAAGAGCACGTAGGTGATGAGAATAAGGAGTTCGAAACTTTTGGAAATTCTGAAGATATCATAAGTACTACAGATATGCTTCAAGTACTTCTAGATGATAAGGAAGCACAGATAGATGAAGAGGCCTATATAAAAGCGCGTCTTTTTGATATGCTTATAGGTGATTGGGATCGTCACGAAGATCAATGGAGATGGGCTCTTTTTACCCAAGAAGATGGCACGGAGCTTTACAAACCTATACCGCGTGATCGAGATCAAGCGTTCCCTAAATATGATGGTGCATTAATATCACTTGCTAAGATTGCTGTACCTGCCTTGCGCCCTATGCAAACGTACTCTAAAAATGTAAAGAGTACAAAATGGCTCAATTATGCAGCATTCTATTTAGATAAGAGCTTTATCAATGAAGCGGGTTGGGATGTCTGGAAGTCACAAGCAGAGTTCCTACAGAATACTATGACAGATGCAGCGATAGACAATGCATTTGCAAACCTGCCAGAAGGGACCAAAGACCAAAGTATAGAAAATATAAAAAGTCTTATGAAACAACGCAGGGAAAACCTGGTTGCCGTTGCTCAGAATTATTATGATTATTTTAAAAAACACGAAGTTATTGTAGCTACTAATAAAGATAATCTAATTGACATATCACGAGAACGCGATGGGAAAACATCTATAGAAATAAAAGATGATGAACTCACTATATTCAAAAATACGTATGATGCAAAAGAGACAAAAGAAATCTGGCTCTATGGATTAGATGGTGATGATACGTTTACTGTAACTGGAGACGGTAATGACCTGATCAAACTCAAGATATTTGGTGGAGAAGAAAATGATATTTACGATTTAAAAAATGCGCGTAAAACAAAAGTGTTTGACTATAAATCAAAGGAAAATACATTTAAAAATGTGGGCTCTAAAAATCTCACGGACTCTTATGAGATCAATAATTATGACCCTCGTAAACGTAAGTATTCTACGAATGTTATTTTTCCGAGCATTGCCTCAGATCCTGATCGAGGATTAAGTGTAGGTCTCGCAGACACTTATACAACGTACAGTCTATTACGTAATCCTTTTACAACACAACATACTCTCGCAGTAAACTACTATTCTGCTACATCTGGATTTGAAGTTAAGTACCTAGGGGAGTTTGCTCACTTTTTTTATAACTGGAATCTTAATGTAGACACTAGGTTCACTACAGACAACTATGCAACAAATTTCTTTGGGCTTGGTAATGATACTGAATATGATGAAGATGACACAGATATAGATTTTAATAGAACTCGTATAAAGCAATGGCACGTAGCTCCATCATTACATTACAAGAAAAATGATGACTTTTTAATATATGTAGAAGGACGCTTGGAGTCACACGAGGTAGATAATACTGAGAATGGATTTGTAAATGACTTTTTTGAGCCTACTAATGATGTCTTTGAAGAGCAGATTTATGCTGGAGGAGAAGTGGGACTACATTACAATAACAAACGCACTATGATGGCCCTACCTAGGAGAGGTATGGAACTTAAACTGGTGGCAGGGTATAAAACTACTATTGATGATAAATTTAATAATAAATTTGGGTATGTAAAACCAATGGTGTCTTTTATATATCCTATACACGAGAGTGGTGCAGCAACTCTAGCTACAATGGCTAGTGCACAATTTAATCTGAGTGATGATTATGAATTTTATCATGCAGCTAGCGTAGGTGGCAATACTAGTTTAAGAGGTTTCCGTAACAATCGTTTTCAAGGTAAGTCTTCATTCTACCATTCTACAGACCTTAGAGTAGGCTTAGCACAGTTTAGAACATCTTTTGTGCCGTTACGCTTAGGTGTCACTGCTGGCTTTGATTATGGACGTGTATGGGAGGATAATGACAATTCAGAACAGTGGCATAATAGTTATGGGGGTTCTGTATTTATTAATGGCTTTAAAGCTATTACTGCAAATCTTGGGTATTACGTGAGTAAGGAAGACAGTAGAATTTTGGTAAGTGCAGGTTTTAGATTTTAAGCGTATGCTTACAATCTAAAACCTCATTATTTACTAATGTTCTTATGCTACTTTATTAAAATGCTGATAAAGTATAATGGTTATGAGGGCTATAACCTTGAATAAGGAATTGTAAACGCTATACCATAACTTCAAATAGATGAGTGGCCCACCTATTTATATGCTACTATAGAAATGCAGATCGTTCTAACGTAAGCTTTCTAATGTGGGAAATTAAAAAGGTCCATTTAATGTAAAGTGATGGCTCTCTATGGTAATTAAGCTCTTAAACTACCTTTTTTACTTACTAACATCCTTTTGATTTCATTGAGTTTCATAAGAGCTTCTACTGGTGTAAGGGTATCAATATCTATGTGTAGAATTTCTTCCTTTATCTCTTCTAATAAGGGATCATCTAAGTTAAAAAAACTGAGTTGCATTTCTTCTTCTCCCACTTTTTTAAGTGTGCCAGTGAGTTCTTCACTGCCGTGAGATTTCTCTAGTTTTTCCATCATCTTAGTAGCACGACGAAGTACTTGTTGTGGCATTCCTGCCATTTTTGCAACGTGAATCCCAAAACTATGGGCGCTACCGCCAGGAACTAGCTTGCGTAGAAAGAGCACGTTATCCTTAAGTTCTTTTACAGAGACATTAAAATTTTTAATACGCTCAAAAGTTTCTGACATTTCATTAAGCTCGTGATAATGGGTTGCAAATAATGTTTTGGGACGTCCAGGATGTTCATGTAAAAACTCACTGATAGCCCAGGCAATAGATATCCCATCATACGTGCTTGTTCCACGACCTATCTCGTCCAGTAATACTAAGCTTCGGTCACTTAGGTTATTTAGAATACTAGCGGTTTCATTCATCTCTACCATAAAGGTACTTTCACCCATAGAAATATTATCACTGGCTCCTACTCGTGTGAATATTTTATCTACAACACCAATGTGTGCAGCCTCTGCTGGCACAAAACTTCCCATCTGTGCTAATAAAACAATTAAAGCTGTCTGACGCAATATGGCACTTTTACCAGACATATTAGGACCTGTAATCATCACCATTTGCTGTTCTGAGCTATCCAGATACACATCATTTGTCACGTAAGCCTCGCCTAAAGGAAGCTGCTTCTCAATAACCGGGTGCCGTCCTTGTTTAATATCAATTATTTGTGCTTGATCCAATGTAGGCCTCACATAATTATTTTCTCTAGCGAGTTGTGTAAAACCGAGTAAACAATCAAGCTGTGCGATCTGTGTTGCGTTAGACTGTACTTGAGATATAAAACTCGTCATCCACGCTACGAGCTCAGAAAATAGTTGTTGCTCGATGGCTTGTATACGTTCTTCGGCGCCCAAGATCTTTCCTTCATATTCCTTGAGCTCTTCTGTAATATAGCGTTCTGCATTTACGAGTGTTTGTTTCCTGATCCACTCTTCTGGAACCTTGTCACGATGAGTATTGCGTACTTCTATATAGTATCCAAATACATTATTAGATGCAATTTTTAAAGACGTTATTCCTGTACGCTTAGTCTCCCGCTCTAACATTTGTTCTAGGTAGTCCTTCCCACCTTGAGATAATGCCCTAAGGTCATCAAGCTCTTGATGAAAACCTGGGGCAATTGCTCCTCCTTTTTGAACTGAAACTGGAGCTTCCTCTTTGAGTGTTTCTTTTATCTTTCCTCGTAAGACATTGCAATCTTGAAGCTGTTCTCCTATAATTTTTAATGATTCATTATCGGTATTAATTGCGAGCCCTTTTATAGGTACAATTGCTTCTAGCGAATTCTTAAGCTGAACAACCTCTCGCGGACTTATTTTACCTGTAGCAACTTTACTTATGAGACGTTCTAAATCTCCTATTTTCTTAATATTAGACTGCATTTTATCAAATATCTCTCCATTATCTGAGAGAAAAGACACCACATCATGACGCCTTTCAATCTCATCAAGACGTTTGAGAGGTAATGCTAGCCATCGTTTGAGTAAACGACCTCCCATTGCAGAGGTCGTCTTATCTATTATATCTATCAAAGTAATAGCCTTAACACCAGAAGCCGAGTTATATAACTCGAGATTTCTTATAGTAAAGCGATCCATCCACACGTAATCATCTGCCGCAATACGGCGTATTCTTGTGATGTGCTGTAGTTTATGATGTTGGGTTTCTCCTAAATAATGAAGCGCTGCACCAGCCGCAACTACACCTTCAGACAAGTGTTCTACACCGAAGCCTTTTAAGGAATTAACGTCAAAATGCTTGTGTAAAGATTCTGTAGCATAATCTATATGAAACACCCAATCTTCTTGGTAAAAAGTATGATAATCTGAGCCATATGCTTCTAAAAATCCCTTCTTCTGCTTCTTACAAACTAGCAGCTCGCTAGGTGCAAAATTTTGCAATAATTTATCTACATATGCTATATCCCCTTGTGCAGTAAGATATTCTCCCGTGGACACGTCCAAGAATGCCACACCTACTTTTTCTTTATTAAAAAATACAGCCCCAAGGAAATTATTTGTCTTAGCAGAAAGAATATCATCGTTCATCGCAACTCCCGGTGTCACTAGCTCTGTCACCCCACGCTTAACTATTTTCTTAGTCTGCTTTGGGTCTTCTAGCTGGTCACAAATAGCCACTCTACAACCCGCTTTTACAAGCTTAGGCAAATAAGTATTTAAAGAATGATGAGGAAAACCAGCGAGCTCCGTACGATCTCCACCATTATTACGACTTGTTAATGTAATATTTAAAATGGCAGCTGCTTTTACAGCGTCTTCTCCAAAGGTTTCATAAAAATCTCCTACTCTAAAAAGCAATAGCGCATCTGGGTATTTAGTTTTAATACCATTATACTGCTGCATTAAGGGGGTTACTTTTTTCTTAGCCAAATCATATATTTTAAGAAAAATAAAAGTACGCTATTCTATTGGGTTGGCTTTCTCAAATATGATCAGACTTTCCTAGTTTTTCCACATTTTATATACACGCTTTCGCGAAAGCGCAAAATAAAGCGTTTTAACAACACTTTGAGCCCACCATGACTGTCTCTTTAATTAAGTTAAATATTTTCTCTTAAAAAAGAGCCTAGAGATTGAAATTTAATAGATTATAATTATCAACACTTTTAATTCAATAGATAAAATTTAGTGATTAATTATTTAACAATTTAAGGTCCTATTTAAAAAATATGAGCGTAAAAATGCTGGAGCTAATTTGACAACACCCTTGTTCTCTTACATCTAATCAATAATTACATGAAAAGTTCTCAAAACAAAGCTGATTTATTTGAGAAATCAAGATGATGATTGGCAAATTCGCTTATTTCGTGTAATTTTTAGAATATTATTAGCATATAGTTAACTATTAGCCTAATAAGTTAAATATTATTTATAATTTGGATTATAAACTAAATCAAATATCAAATGAAACAAAAGTACCCATTACTCAAAATGGTCTATTTCTTGTTATTTTTAATTCCTTGTGCCCTGATGGGTCAGTCTGTTGTTACAGGAGTTATTAAAGATGCTGGAAATAACCCAATTCCCTTTGTCAATGTTATTGAAAAAGGAAGTTCAAACGGAACCACCTCAGATTTTGACGGTAATTACTCCATTACATTAAACGGTAATTCTGGAACCTTAGAATTTTCATACCTAGGGTATGCTACACAAGAAAAATTAATTTCAAGCTCACAAACATTAAATGTAACTCTTGAAGAATCTTCTGAGTCGCTAGATGAAGTAGTAATTTCTGGACTTGCTTCTTCTGTAAAGAGATCTAATGCCGCAAATGCTGTAGCATCAGTATCAGCGGAGCAAATTACTGGTACCACACCACCACCTACGTTAGATGGAGCGCTGTATGGTAAATTTGCTGGAGCTCTAGTGAGCCAGAATTCTGGTGCGCCAGGAGGAGGACTTTCTATTAAACTTCGTGGAGCTACTTCTATCCAAGGTAATACACAACCACTTTATATTGTAGATGGTGTTTATGTAGATAACTCTTCTATCTCTGCAGGTCTTAATGCAGTTTCTGCAGCATCTGCTGGAGGAAGTGCTTCAAACCAAGATAACCCTACAAACAGAATAGCAGATATAAATCCAGATGATATTGAAAATATCGAAATATTAAAGGGAGCATCTGCCGCTGCTATATATGGTTCTAGAGCTGCTGCCGGAGTTGTTATCATTACAACTAAGAAAGGTAAAGCAGGAGAAACTCAGTTTAAATTTGGACAGTCTTTTGGTTGGACTCAAGTAACTAGACTATTAGGACTACGTGATTATAACGAGCAACGTGTAGAAGATAGTTTTGGAGCAGAAGCTGTGCCGCTTTTTGTAGCCGCTAGAGATGAAGGAAGATTAGTAGATTATGAAGAAGAGATTTATGGAGAAAAAGGTCTTATAAGTAGAACTAACTTTAGCATGAGCGGTGGAGATGTAAAAACTCGCTTTTATGCTGGGGTTACGCACAGTAATGAAAATGGTATTGTAAAAAATACAGGCTACGAAAAGACTTCACTTCGTCTTAACTTAGATCACAGAGCTACAGACTTTTTAAAAGTATCACTTAATACAAACTACATCAATTCAAGATCTAACCGTGGTTTCTTTAATAATGACAACTCAGGTACAACTATTGGTGTGACTTTAACAGGTACAACTCCTTGGTTACAATTATTTCCAGATGAAAATGGTGTTTACCCAGATAATCCTTCAGGAGCATCAAACCCTTTACAAACTAGAGACAGAGTAACTAACAGAGAAATAGTAGATCGCTTTATTATTGGAGCTTCTGCAAATCTAGATATCTTCAAAAAGGAAAAATCAAGCCTTGAATTAATTTTACGTGGAGGTTTAGATACTTATGGACAGAAATCTAGAGCTATTTTCCCAAAGGATTTACAATTTCAAAAACCTGCTAATGGAGGTCAAAATGGAGTTGCTGTGCAAGGAGATACTCAAAATAGGAACTACAATCTAGCGGCTTTCTTAGTACATAATTATAGAACAGATAATGATTTATCTTTTAGAACGCAAGCCGGTGTTACAAGAGAATATTTTGACAGAAACACGCAGCTTATTACTGCGAGCGGACTTGTAGCTTCAGAAACTAATGTTGATCAAGCTGCAAATACTGGAACTAACCAGTTTAGACTACTCCAAGAAGATGCTGGATTTTTTGTACAAGAAGAAATCAATTTTCAAGATAAGCTTATAGGAGCGATAGGATTAAGAGGAGATAAATCTTCAAATAACGGAGATGCAAACGAACTTAACTATTACCCAAAAGCATCACTTGCAGCAAACTTTAATGAGTTTGATTTTTGGAAAGAAGATAGCTTTGTAGACAAATTTAAACTACGTGTAGCTTATGGAGAGGCAGGTAACTTTGCTCCTTTTGGTGCATTATTTACATCATACACATCATTCTCTACAGATGGTCTATTAGGAATAAGCCTAGTAGGTGTTCGTGGAGATGGTGGTTTAAGCCCTGAACGCCAAAAAGAATTAGAATTTGGTACAGACCTTAGTATTCTTGATGGTAAAGTAGATTTTTCTGCAACATATTATATTAAAACTGTTGATGACTTAATTCTTAACTCTGCATTACCTCCATCTTCTGGATTTACGAGCGAATTTGTGAATGCAGGTGAATTGCAAAACAAAGGACTTGAACTATCATTGAATAGTAATATTATTGAGTCAGAGGATTTTGTGTGGAATGCTAGTGTAAACTGGTTTAAAAACACTTCTAAAATCACTCGTTTAGATGTTGACCCTTTCAATGTAGGAGCCTTTGGAGCGACGCTTGGTACATTTAGAATTGAAGAAGGTTCTAGCGCTACTCAAATAGTAGGAATAGGCCCTAACCCTGGTGCTAATGGATTCCAGAAATTTGGAGATTCAGAGCCAGATTTTCAAATGGCATTCAATAATAGTCTTCAATACAAGGACTTCCAATTATCATTTTTATGGCAATGGAAAAAAGGTGGTGACAACATTAATTTAACTACATTATTATCTGATTTAAACGGTACTAGTGCAGATTATGATGATTCTGGACTTGATCCTTCTGGAGCTCTTGCAAATGGCCCATATAGAGTGAGCCAGCTTGGTTCATCTGCAGATGTTTTTGTAGAAGATGCATCTTACCTAAGATTACGTGAAGTGGGATTATATTACACTATACCTACAACAACTTTAGAAAATTTCTTAGGAGGAAACATAGACAATATTAAAGTAGGATTTTCAGGAACAAACCTAATTAACATATTTGATTACAACAGTTATGATCCAGAAGTTTCAAATTTTGGTGGTGGCGGTATCTTTACTGGTGTAGAGGTTACACCTTTCCCATCTTCTAAGCGATTCTTATTTAACCTAGCTGTAAACTTTTAATATAAAAAGATGAAAAAATATATAACTAAAAGCCTACTTGCATTAAGTATTTGCGCTGGGCTTTATTCATGTGACGTACAAGAATACTCAGACTTAAACAACCCCGAGGTTGATGCCTTTGAAGAGAATCTAACTCGTGGTGACTTACAAGATCTAGTAGGTGGAGTGCTATATAGCTCTCGTGTAGGCTTAGGAAATTACTTTGATAATTGTGGCGTTATAGGTAGAGAATACTATAGATTCTCAAGCTCAGACCCTAGATATACAAGTGATTTACTAGGTGGAGAAAATGCTGTCTTAGACAACAATACCTTCTATATTACAACTCCCTGGGCGGCAAGATATAGAACCGTAAAAAACGCTAACCTTATCTTAGGGTTTATCGAAGAACAAGATCTTTCTGCAATATTCACAGAAGAAGAGTTGACTGCTACGAGAGGGTTTCTTAATACAATGATTGCACACGAACTACTGCTCAACCTTAATCTTACAGATGAAGGAGGTATACGTATAGATGTCTCAGACGAAGCAAACTTAGGGCCAATTGTAAGCAAGGAACAAGCCTTAGCTGCCATAAAATCTATTCTTAATGAAGCTTCTTTAGACTTAAACGCTGGTGGTAGTAGCTTTCCATTTTTCCTTACTAATGGATTTGCTGGTTTTTCTACTCCAGCTCGATTTGATGAAATAAATAATGCACTTGCAGCACGTGTAGCTGCATATCAAGGAGATTTTCCAGAAGTACTTAATGCACTTCAAAATTCTTTCTTGGAAATTAACGGATTAGATTTAAACCAAGGGGTTTATCATATCTTTACTGATGACCAAACAGATATTCTTAACCCGATGTTTTTCCCCACTAATTCCTCTACTGCAGGTGCACGTATAGCGCAACCTTCCTTTATTACAGATGCAGAAACTAGTGATATTAGGCTTAACAAGGTTGCATTAAGAAGCGCTACAGATGAAGATGGAAATATCATTCCTAATCCTCTTACATTAGATGGCCTTACTGGAGAGTATGATGTATTTAGATATACAAGTAACGTAGACCCTATTCCAATCATACGTAAAGAAGAACTACTCTTATTATACGCAGAGGCAAACATTACCATTAATCCTATGGAGGCAGTTACAGCTTTAGATATCATACGCGAAAGCGCTGGACTGGATTCTTATGCTGGAGCTATGGATGCTGCTTCTCTTACAGATGAGATGCTTACACAACGTAGGTACTCACTCTATGCAGAAGGACACAGATGGATCGATGTACGTCGTTACAATCGCCTTGACGAGTTACCTATTGATAGAGCAAATGATGATGTATTTTCTCAATTCCCAATACCACTTACTGAGAACCAATAAGTAACACCTAATTCATTCAAACCCTCTCAATAGATATTGAGAGGGTTTTTTTATACTTTCGCGAAAGCGTAATTACTCATTAAAAAAGCGCATTCAGCTTATTGCCGAATGCGCTTTTCTACACTAATTAACTAACTAATTACTTATGCTGCTTCTGGCAGCTCTTTTTCTTCTTCTACCTCATCTTTACCACCTCGTATTTTAAATTTAATACGATATACTATGTAGTATAGTAGTGGTACAATAATAAGCGTTAAGAAAGTCGCTATGATTAATCCGTAAATTACTGTCCACGCTAGTGGGCCCCAGAAAATCACGTTATCACCTCCTACATAAATACCTGCATCAAACTCTTGGAACAACCCAAAGAAGTCAATGTTAATACCTATTGCAAGTGGTATCAACCCAAGTACCGTTGTTATCGCTGTAAGTAGTACTGGGCGTAAACGTGCGCGACCACCTTCGATAATAAGTTCTTGCATGGTCTTTTTATCAAGCATTTGCTTTCCTTCAAGATCTTGCGCTACTTCTTTACGATCTACAAGAAGCTGAGTATAATCAAGTAGCACTACTCCATTATTTACCACAATACCTGCAAGAGATATAATTCCCATCATGGTCATGATAATTACAAATGGAGACCCACTTATGATAATCCCACCAAATACTCCTATAAAACTTAAGAAAATGGCTATCATAATGATGATAGGCTTTGATATGGAACTAAATTGAAATATCAATAAGAAGAATATTAATGCCAGTCCGCCAAAAAATGCACTTACTAAGAAATTCATTTCCTTTGCTTGCTCTTCGATTTGACCTGTATAGTTTACCTTAATATCCTTTGGTATTTCGTCGAAGTTTTTCATCTCCTCTTGTACAGCAGCTACTACCACACCTGCATCTGTAAAACCAGCGGCAAGGTTAGAATATACTGTCACTACACGCTTAGAATCTCTGTGCTTTATCGCACTAAATGAAGATGTGTTTCTTGTAGTGGTTACTGCACTTACAGGTACGTCTTTTACTTGCCCCGTAGCAGGATCTCTAAAAGTGATGTTCTGATTAAATAAAGCCGACTTATCATATCGCTGCTCTTCATTGAAGCGCACGTAAATATCATAATCTTCTCCATCCTTTTTATAAACCCCAGCTTTATCACCAAAGATAGAACGACGTAGTTGCAGCCCTACTTGACCAGTAGCTACACCCAGTTCTCCTGCCTTCTGGCGATCTACAAGAACTTCTGTTCCTGGTTTACCTCTATTTACATTAATCTTAAGCTCATCTACTCCAGGAACGTTGCGGCTATTAATATAGTTACGCATCTTTTCTGCTGCGATGATGAGTTCTTGATAGTCTTTACCTTCTAGCTCTATGTTAATAGGATATCCCTGTGGTGGTCCTTCAGCATCTTTTTCTACCGTAATTACAACTCCTGGATATACACCTCTCACGGCATCTTGTACCTTAAAACGGAGCTCTTCACTATCTGCTTCATTACGGTACTTATACTCACGCATAGTCGCCGTAATTTTTGCTCTGTGTGGCATTTCGGCAGCGCTTCCTCCATCTGTCTGTGGGTTACCAGCACCTTCTCCTACTTGTGATACAGAAGTTTCTACAAGTGCATTGTAATCTTCACCTTCTAAGTATGCCTCATCATTAAAGACCTTAAATACACGTTGTTCTATCTCCTTAGTAATCGCATCTGTTTTGGTAATTGCAGTTCCTTCTGGATACTCAATATAAACCGTAATCTGGTTAGGCTTATTATCAGGGAAGAATTCTATAGCTGTACGACCAGCACTCACAGATCCTCCAAAAGCCATAAAAGTTAAAATAAGCATTAGGAAAATCCCTACTACAAATCCTATAGGTTTATACCCCTTAATCGCCCATCCTAAGAATCTCTTATAAACATCTTCTAGCCACGTTAAGAAACGTTTTTGAAAAACATCGGCAGCACCTTTAAGTACGTATTTATAAATCCACATGAAGATGATGGTTGCAATCACAAGACTTCCTAGTCCACGTATGCTTCCTCCTAAAAATAATATCATTAACCCAATAGGTAACATGATGAGTGAGGTGCGGATAAGAAATTTTCGCGTAAGCGCTTTCTCATCTGTTTTCATAAACTGTGACACGAGCATCGAGTTTATAAAGATTGCCACAAATAATGATGAGCCTAGTACCACAGATAATGTGATAGGGAAGTAAATCATAAACTGCCCCATAATCCCTGGCCAAAGTCCTAATGGCACGAAGGCAGCTACCGTAGTAAGTGTAGATATAATGATAGGGAATGCTATCTCTCCGATACCTTTTTTGGCCGCTTCTATACGTCCCATCCCTTCTTCGTCCATGAGGCGATACACGTTTTCTACTACCACAATACCATTATCTACTAGCATCCCAAGTCCCATAATAAGGGCAAAAAGGATCATGGTATTCATGGTATAACCCATCAAGTTGAGGATCATAAAACTCATAAACATAGACATAGGAATAGCAAACCCTACAAAAAGTGCGTTTTTAAATCCTAAAAAGAACATAAGTACACCTACCACGAGAATTATACCAAAGATGATATTGTTTACAAGGTCGTTTACTTGATTTTCTGTCTTTGCACTCTGATCATTTGCGGTACGCACAACTACATCTGGAGGAAAAACCTCTGCCGTAGCATTGGCTATAATCTCGTTGATTTGCTCTACGGCTTCAATCATATTTTCGCCAGATCTTTTCTTTACATCTAGCATTACCACTGTCTCACTTATCTCCTCATCATTTACAGTATCTCCTTCATATAATGTAAGATCTCTAGCGTAGGTAGTTTTATCTTCTTCAGAAAAAGTTACCTCTGCAATATCCCTAAGGTATACCGCCCCGTTTTCTGATTTTATTACAAAATCTTCAAGCTCTTCTGGGCTTTGGATTTCTCCTATCACACGAATATTACGACGCTGTCCGCTACTCACAAGATTACCTGCAGATAAGGTCATATTTTCATTACCTATAGAAGCAAGTATGTCATTAAAACTTACTTGAGCAGCAATCATTTTATACACATCTACTGCTACTTCTACCTCACGCTCTTGCGCACCACGTATAGTTGCTTCTTTGATTTCCTTAAGGCTTTCTATCTCATCCTGCAGGTACTCTGCATATTCCTTAAGCTTTATAGTAGGGTAATTACCAGATACGTTTACATTAAGAATAGGTGTCTCCTCAGAGATACTTAAGTCAAAAACATTAGGCTCTACCTTTGCATTGTTAAACGTAGGCCAGTCTTCATTTGCTGTTTCTGAGTCTACCTCATCCTTTACTCGTTGCTTTGCCTCCTGTACATCAACTCCTTCCTTAAACTCTATGGTGATGATTGCATAATCTTCTTGCGAAGTAGAAAGCACCTCAACCACGTCTGATAAGTTCTGAAGTTTATCCTCTAGCGGATCTACAATGAGACGTTCAATATCCTCTGCGGTGTTCCCAGGATATGGTGCCGAAATATAAATTTTAGTCTCATTGATTTCTGGATAATTCTCACGTGCCATCCCTAGGTAGGCTCCCATTCCTAAGGCCAGAAACAGCGCCATAAGAACGTAAATAATGGTAGGGTTATCAATCGCCCAGCTGGAGATTGCAAATTCCTTATCTACATTTTTCTTTTTCTTATCTGTCATCGCTTAGTATGTTAAGATTTTTACCGCTTGGTTGTCTTTTACAGATCGTGCTCCTTCTACAATTATTTTATCGCCTACTTCTACTCCAGAAAGCACTTCAATGCGATCTCCTTGAGATTTACCAGTAGTAATTATTTTTTGCTGCGCTATCATTTCGTCCGCTTTCGCGAAAGCGACATACACAAATTGCTCACCGTCTGCATTTTCATTAATTACATTGAGAGGGATTAAAATCGCGTTATCTGCTGTATAATCGTTAATAGAAAGTCGCGCAGTAAGGTTAGGTTTTACCTTACCATCTTTATTAGGAACATCTACTTCTATAGCAAAACTTCTGTTTGATGGTTTAATGTAATTACCAGTCTGACGCACAGTAGTCTCAACCGTTTCTCCTAATACAGGAAAATCTACTTTTACCTTTTTACCGGCAGTTACTGTAGGTAAGTAGCTCTCAGGAATCTCTGCTGCTACATACATATTGTCAAGATTTACAATTCTAAATAACGCCATTCCTGGAGCAACTACCGTTCCTTGGTCTGTAATTACTTGGTCTATCACACCAGAAAAAGGTGCATTTACAGTAGTCTTACCTAGCTGACTTTTAATCTGGCTCACCATGTTTTGTGATGATTCATATTGAGTTTTTGCTTGTAGATATTGGATTTCAGATCCTATTTTTTGATCCCATAAACGTTGCTGGCGTTCAAAGGTAGTTTTGGCAAGTGCAAGTTGTGATTCCATTTGTGCTACTTGACTTCCTAAACCTCCATCATCTATGCGAGCTAGTGTTTGTCCTTTTCTCACACGTTGACCCTCTTTTACAAGTACTCTTGAAAGCGTCCCTTGGTATTCTGGATAAATAAGCACATTTTGCTTAGTCTCCACATTACCTTGTACTTCAATAAAGTGATTAAACAAAGTATCCTTGACCGTCATTGTAGTAATAAGCACCTCTTTCTTGTCTCTTGGTGTTTTTTCTTCTAGCACTTTTTCAATTTGTGCAAGTTGATCATTACTAGTTGTTATCTCTGCCTTAAGTGCTTCTTTCTTAGCTTGAAGCTCTTCTACTGAGCCAGACTCTATGAGTGTCTCTACAGATTTTCCGCTAGTGTCTCCTCCACAAGAAACGAGTGCAATACTTAAGATAGCAAGTGTTATATATTTTTTCATCATTGTTTATTTCTGGTTGGTACTCTATTAAAATTCCTTGTTAAGAAAACTAGTTATTGGTATAATTAGGCACATTAAGTATGGTCTCAAGATCTGCCTTTGTCGTGATTATTTGCAACATTGCTTGTAGCAACTCTTGTTGTACTTGATAAAGCTGTGTCTGAGCTTGTCTCAAATCAAAACTCGTACTCAAGCCTTCTCTAAATTTTACTTGATTTTTATTCTCGATACGCTCTGCTAGCGTGATATTCTTAAGAGATGTATTGTAGTTATCTATGGCAAGCTCATGATCACTTTTGGCAGAGGCATATGCAAGTTTAATTTGCTGTGCTGTCTCCTCTTTTTGAGTTTTGGCTTGATCTAGCGCTATTACTGCTTGTGCAGTTCTTGCATTACGCATCCCAGAACTAAAAATTGGAATATTAAGTTGGAAACCAGTAATAGATTGCGGGAACCACTTCTCGTCACTATCAAAGAAGTTAAACTCGTTACGCCCTGCAAATGTTCCTACATTTATAAAAGCACCTAATGTAGGCAGCGCTTTACTTTTCTCAAGTTTAAGTTCGAGCTCACGTTGTTCATTAAGATTATTTGCAATCTTGTAATCTACATTTTGCTCTAAGTTTACCGTATCATTAAGAAGTCCTAATGCAGGTAATGCTAGTCCTTCTAGGGTTTGCGTGAGCACCGTTTCTTCATTTACATCAATCCCTATTGCTAGGTTAAACATTTGCTTAGCAATGGTTACCATACGCTTTGCATTTGCTCGTTGATTCTGAAGTGATAAAAACGTAATCTGTAGTTGCTCCACATCCTCCTCCTCTGCAAATCCATTTTTAAAAATGATTCTAGTTTCCCTGAGGTTGTCTTCTAATGTCGCAATATTCTTATCTAATATTGCCACGCTTTCCTCTGCAAGTAGTACTCCTCCGTATGCATTTATTACACCCTTACGAACTTCTAGCTGCGTTTTCTCGTTTGCATTTTTAGAAAACTCAAGAAATGTTTTGGCAGCTTGTAACCCTACAAGGTATGAACCATCAAAAATAAGCTGACTTAATGTTGCCGTTGCAGTAGCATTCTGTTGTGTTCCAAAAACTACAGGAATAAATGTCCCAGGCTCACCACCCGTAAATTCGGCTGGAATAAGCTGTGTAGGCTGTTTTATCTGGTAGTTATAATCTAAGCTTGCGCTTACCTGTGGTAATCCACTGGCGGTAGTCTCCCATTTTTTCTTAATTGCCTTTGCGATGTCTCGGCGGCTATTAATAGCTGTATAATTGCTATCTAAAGCAAAGGTTACAGCCTCTTCTACGGTAAAACTTCTAGTTTGTGCTACCGTGGCAACACTTACTAGTAATAATATCGCTATAGATAATCTCTGTATCATTAGTTGTGGTTAGATTTGATGAGTTTATTTAAAATTTTTCTTCCTTTAGGGGTTACAATACCACGTATGTGATACTCTAAATACATATCGTGTAACTCACTTATAGGAAAATCTGATGGAGGGAAAATACTTTCGTCCTTTATCCCTGTAATTCCTATAAAATATACACGCGCTACGAATTGAACATTAATATCGCTTATAAAAAGTGCTTGTTCAATACCTCTTTGTAAATTATCTGTCACGCAACTCTGCATATAGTCATATTGTCCTTTACGCATGGATTGGTGAATTTTTGGGTAATACTTCTGAAGTTGGTACATAGGAGAGGTATGTTCTCCCTTAAGATGTTCTAGTACATATTTCTTTATATCATAAAGTTCTTCTATCGGATTTGCCTTACGTGCACAGATGTGATCCATACCACCACAAATGTTCTGGAATAGATGCTCTGCACTAGCTGTTACAATCGCTTCTTTATTACTATAATGGCTATAAATTGTCTTTTTAGACATACCCATCTCTTTAGCAATATCATCCATGGTAATACTCTTAAACCCTTGATTTAAAAATAATTCAGTTGCAGTATCTAGTATTTTATTTTTCATATTCAGTTTGCAAAAGTACGTAGGAAACTTTAAAAGTTTTTAAAGTTTCCATTAAATTTTGTTTTTTTTAACGCTTGTAAGATTTTAGAGTACGCTTTCGCGAAAGCGTGATAGTACATAATTGCCTAGCTTGGCTTATTTTTACAAAAAAAATTGCAATTCATGCGCAGCATTCCAGAATACACAGAGGTATTTATTGATTATTTAAATAAACACACCCTAGAGAAAGAGCCAAAAAACTTATACGACCCTATAAATTATATTCTAGGCTTAGGAGGTAAAAGATTACGCCCTGTACTAACGCTAATGGCTTGCGAGCTATTTGAAAAAGATCATGCTATAGCTCTAGATGCTGCACTAGCAATAGAAATTTTCCATAACTTTTCTTTAGTGCATGATGATATCATGGATGATGCTCCATTGCGTCGTGGTAAGGAAACTGTACATGAAAAATGGGATATAAACACTGGTATCCTTTCTGGAGATGCAATGCTTATAAGAGCTTACCAGCTATTTGAAAATTATGAAGGAGATACGTTTAAGGAGCTAGCAAAGCTCTTTTCTAAAACAGCAATTGAAGTTTGTGAAGGACAGCAGTATGATGTAGATTTTGAAACTCGTGACGATGTTACCATCCCTGAGTATATGAAAATGATTGAGTACAAAACAGCTGTACTTGTGGGCGCTGCTCTTAAAATGGGAGCCATAGTTGCTGGCGCTTCAAAAACTTGTCAAGAAGCAATTTATAATTATGGTCGTGATTTAGGTCTCGCATTCCAATTGCAAGATGATTATCTAGACGCTTTTGGTGATCCAGAGAGTTTTGGGAAGCAAGTAGGCGGTGATATTATAGAAAATAAAAAGACCTTCTTATATCTTACAGCGCTTATAAACTCAGATAAAGATGATGCACAACAACTAGAGCATTTCTTCTCTATCTCACCAGCAGATCCTGCCGAAAAAATAGAAACCGTAAAGCAACAATTTTTAGATTCTGGTGCAGCAAAAGCTACCGAGCAGGAAATTGCCAAATACACGCAGAAAGCATTTACCGCACTAGATAACGTTGATATCTCTGAAGATAAAAAGGAGGTTTTACGCCTTTTTGGAGAGAGTTTAATGAAGCGTACTTATTAAGAATACGTAACGCTATCATAAAGCATTAATAGCCCTTACTCTCAAACTTGATCCCACGCTGTCTTTAACCGGTAGCAAGGTAATCTTAAGTTGATCTCTTTCTAGTCCCTGACTTATAAGATATTCTCCTACTTCACTAGCTCTTGCCTTGGCAAGGCAAGCATCTGTGGTGTCACTTGCACTTGATGAATAATAGCTTTCTACCTCTAGCGAAAGCTTACGCTCAATAAATAAACGCACTCTTTTATTTATATAATGTTTATCATAATTAGATAATCGCGGATCCATACTATCACTAAGAATCTCTAAAGTTTGATATTCTTTCCACTCACAGAGTACCGCTTTCCATAGTTTATCTTCTCCTCCACCGTCACGTGAAAGGTAGCAAACCCCTGGTTTTGGGTTAGGAGGACCAAGCGCTATACTTGATTTTGCACTTTCTTGCCCCGTCAAAATAGTAGCAAAAAGGCAGAGTAAAAAACTAGTTATCAATCTCATAGCATAAAAGTACAATTTTATAAGACTCTCAAAATTTCATTAACATTCATTTGTGGCATTTCAATTGCATTATCTTTACTGTAAATCAATCTATTGTGAGATATTCAATTTTTTTATTAGTACTAGCAATTTCTATTAACTCTTGTGCGCAAGTAACCTTTACTCCACAAACCTTGGCAATAGACGATTCTCTTAATATTGCCATTATCCAAATACCTAAAGGGACCACAGTAACAGATGGAGATTTCCAGATTAACGGACTATCATACACTCTTACTCTTTCAAGTAACGATGCTATTTATACTGCTTCTCACCTATTAAAGCATGGTGCTACTACTTACAAAACCTATCTCACCTCATATCCACTCATACAGATAGATGCTCCACAGGGGATTGTAAATGAGCCTAAACGTATGGCAACAATATCTTATGCAGATAAAGACACGCAGTTTACAAGTTATGCAGGGATAGAACTGAGAGGAAGCAGCTCTCTTGTGTTTCCTAAAAAAACCTACGATCTCAACTTTTATAAAGACAGCCTAGGTTTTGAAAATCAAGATTATGAACTTGCAGGTATGCGCAGTGATGACGACTGGATTCTGGATGGGCTTTACAACGAACCGCTACGTATGCGTTCTTACCTCTCTCTCAATTTATGGAATGATATTTACAAACCGCATTATCTAGATAAAGAACCAACAGCCAAAGCTGGCGCAACAGCAGCCTATGCCGAGGTTGTTGTAAACGGGAGTTACCAAGGCATCTTCTTACTACAAGAACAAGTAGATCGCAAACTGGTACAAGTAAAAAAGAATCGTGGCGACACGGTGCGTGGTGAGATTTTTCAAGGGGCGCGCTACCTAGGCGCTAGCTCTTTTGACTCCATACCTCCTAAAAAGAATTTCTTAGCAAGTTGGGGTGGCTATGATATTAAATACCCTTCTGAAACAAATGCTCCTTGGGACAATGTATACCCATTTACAGATTTTGTAGTGCACAGTGATGATGACGCTTTCGCGAAAAGAATTTCAAAACAATTTGTAATCGATAATGCGATTGATTATTTCCTATACATCAATGCTGTGCGCGCCCCAGATAATTTAGGTAAGAATTTATATCTCATACGTTACGATGCAGGAGAACCTTACTTCTATGCACCATGGGATCTAGATGGAAGCTTCGGGACTATTTTTAGTGGTAAACGCATAAAAACTACTGATGATTTTCTTACAAACGGTCTCGTGAGAAGACTTATCAAAACAAATGCAGATGATTTTAATGCGCGTTTTAAAGCACGATGGGCAGCACTGCGCATTCAAGTATTAAATGCAGAAAAACTACTTGCTAGACAGCGACAAGTTTATGAATCACTATCGACAAATCTTATTTTTGAAAGAGAACAGCTGGTATGGAAAGATTTTATATCTGATCCAGAAGGATTAGACTATATGCAGAAATGGACTAAGGAAAGACTTGCGTTTCTAGATGAGTATATTTCTAAACTCTAAATTACTCGTTTGTAAATTGGCTGATTATTGATAAGAAATCAGCTCTGTTTTTTACAAAATCTAACTCTGAAATATCAATAATCTTAACATTGAGATTGTGTTGAGTCTTTATAAAATCAAGGTACCCTTGGTTTATTTTTTCTAAATATGTAGGATCAATACTCTTTTCATAACTACGACCACGCTTCTTTATGTTCTTAAGTAAACGCTCTGTGTTTTGATAGAGATACACATATAAATCTGGCTGCGGCATATCTTTATACATCATCTCATGGAGACGCTTGTAAAGCACAAACTCTTCTTCTTGTAATGTTACTTGTGCAAATATGAGAGATTTAAAACGATCATAATCTGCACACATAAAATCTTTAAAAAGATCATATTGTCCTAAGTCGTCAAGCAACTGCTGGTAGCGATCTGCTAGAAAAGACATCTCTAATGGAAAGGCATAACGATCTGGTTCCTTATAAAATTTAGGCAAGAACGGGTTATCCTTAAAACGCTCAAGAATAAGCTTTGCATTAAACTCATCTGAGATCATCGTGGCGAGGCTTGTTTTTCCTGCTCCTATATTTCCTTCTATGGTGATATAGTTGTAACCACCTAAATCAATACTGTCTTGTGGTTTCTTAAGCCATTTAGCCTGTTTTGTAAGAACACTATCATCGTTACAAGCCTCTAACAACTCTAAGTAAGTGACTGGATTTTCAGGTGTAGATAATGCCTCGCAAACCTCATCGCCTGCGATATCTGCAAGTGGCTGTAGCACAAACAACCGCTCTTGCATATGCTTATGAGGAACCGTGAGTTGTTCTGACAGCTTTACAACATCGTCATAAAGCAATATGTCTATATCTATTATTCTTGATTGATAAACTGTCCCTTCCTTTTCCTTACGACCTAGTAATTGCTCTATAGCCTGTGTCGTGTCTAAGAGTTTTTTAATAGGTAATGATGTTTCCATCCTCACCACACAGTTGTGAAAATCTGGCCCCTCAAAACCCCAAGCAGGACTTTGATACACAGGAGAAATTTTTACAACCCTACCTACACGCTCAAAAAGCAATTGTAGCGCTTTATCGAGTGCTTCGTAAGTGTTTCCTTGATTACTGCCTAATGATAAGAATGTGGTATGCAAAGATCTAGCTGTTGGATTACGAGAATAACATTTCACAACAAATTAAGGAAATCAAAATCACAATGGGCTAATTTTGAAATCGAAGTTATCAAGAAAATGCAACTACCCTCTAAGGATTTAAATACAAAGGATTTACAACTTGCATATCGCATTTATGTGATTTTAGGCGCTCTTTTTATCTGCGCACTAGTTGTATCTAATCTAATTTTTCAAAAGTTCTTTTCATGGGACTTTTTTGGAATCTATACTTTTGAGATTTCGGTAGGGATATTTCCTTACCCAATTACCTTTTTAATTACAGATATAGTAAGTGAGATTTATGGTAGGAAAAAAGCAAACCAAATGGTAACTGCTGGTATTTTTGCCTCCCTATTTTCACTCTTAATCGTTTATATAGGTAACGCTGTTCCCGCTACGAGCTGGTCTCCTGTAGATGACATACTATTTACTAAGGTTTTTGGAGTTACTGCGCTGGCAGTTTTTGCGAGTATGATAGCCTATTTACTAGCGCAATACGTAGATATTCACATCTATCACTTTTGGAAACGTATAACTAAGGGCAAACACCTTTGGCTCAGAAATAATTTTTCGACATTCTTATCTCAGTTTATAGATACATTTTCGGTCCTTTCTTTACTCTGTATCTTTGGACTCATTGAGTGGCAATTGTTTGGAGGCCTTCTCTTAGGAGGTTTTATATTTAAAGTGATTATTGCCGCTTTAGACACCCCATTTCTATACCTAGGTGTAGGACTATTTAGAAAGAAATTTAAACTAGAGGAAGGTGAAGAATTAAAGCTACCTATTTAGGAGGTTGTTTATAAGAATTACAGATACGCTTTCGCAAAAGCGTACTAAAAACAAAAAATATTACAATAAAAAAGGATGTAAATCCTACTCGAAAGAGATAACTCATATTATGAAAAAAGCATTAAAAATTACAGGTATTATACTTCTCGTTATTGTGATACTGCTTGCAGCATCACCTTTCCTTTTTAGAGGAAAACTAGAAGACTTACTCAAGAAGACCATTAATAAAAATTTAAATGCACAGATAGAGTGGTCTTCTCTCGACCTAAGCCTATTTAGGAGTTTTCCTGACGCTACGGTTATAGTAAACGACTTTACGGTAATTAACAACGCACCGTTTGCCGGTGACACACTTGCTAGTGGTAAAGAATTACGCATTGAGATGGGTGTTACTCAACTCTTCAAAAACACAACAGATGAGCCTATTGCTATTGATGCATTATCACTTCTGGAAGCAAACATACACGTACAAGTAGATTCTTTAGGCAATGCAAATTATGATATTGTAAAAGAAACAGCAACTACAGAAACTGATAGTGAGGAAAACTCAGAACCGTTTGTTTTTAACTTACAAGAGTACAGTCTTATAGACTCAAAAATAATTTATGACGATCGCTCTACACAAACCCACCTAGAACTTACGGAGGTAAACCATACTGGTTCTGGAGATTTTTCGGCTATTGAGAGTGCGCTAGATACAAATACCCACGCTGTAGTATCTTTTGATTATGGTGGTACGCATTATCTAGACGGACACGAGCTCGACCTAGAAGCTGTAATCCAAATGGAGCTAGAAAAGCAGAAGTATACTTTTAAAGAAAACCTAGCCAAAATAAACGAACTCCCACTAGAGTTTAATGGCTTCATACAGCTTCTAGAGGATGGTAATCTTATGGACTTATCGTTTAAAACGCCTTCATCAGATTTTAAGAACTTTCTAGCCCTCATCCCTAAGGAATATAGAGCAAATATCGACGGCGTGGAGACGAGTGGAGATTTTCGAGTAAGCGGAATTATTAAAGGAAAAACAACGGAGACTAACATCCCAAATCTTGATATTGAGATTGTGTCTAACAATGCTTCTTTTAAGTATCCAGACCTGCCTAAAAGAATGAACAACATCAATATAGATGTAAAGATTAAAAATGATACAGGCATCACAGAACTTACTTATATTGAGATAAACGACTTAAGTTTTAAAATTGACCAAGACACCTTTACTGCAAAGGGAACGCTCAAGAATTTGATGGGTAATATGCTAGTAAATCTAGACCTAGATGGTGCGCTAGATTTGGGTAACATTGACAAAGTCTACCCACTTAATCTAGACCAACCACTACAAGGGAGACTTGTTGCAGATGTGATGACGAGTTTTGATATGAACTCTGTTGAGAAGCAGCTGTATCAAAATATAAAAAGCACTGGTAATGCTACGCTTAGTAACTTCACTTACAGCACTCCGGAACTACCTAATCCCATTGCTATACAAAATGCAGCTGTAAGTTTTAAAACAGGCAATATCACACTTAACTCATTTGCCGCAACAAGTGGAACTTCAGATATAAACGCAACGGGATCTATTGAGAACCTCATCCCATTTGTAATGTCTAAAGAGGATTTAATAGGTCGTTTTGATGTTACCTCAAAGGTGTTTAACCTTGATGATTTTGCGACTAGCACAACAACCACATCTGGCACTACCCAAGCGAGCAAGAGCTCAAGCGACACAGCAATAAAAATTCCAGACTTTCTTGATGCCTCTGTAAACTTTAATGCTACAAAGGTGATTTATGATGGCCTTGAACTTAGCAATACTAAAGGAAGTGTGACTATTGCAAATGAGCAGGCATCATTAAGCAATCTTAACTCTGGCATTTTTGGTGGTGCAGCGGGGCTCTCTGGCTCTGTCACCACACGTGATGGTGCTCCTACTTTTAATATGACTGTAGATTTGAGCAGTATAGATATAGACCGTTCATTTAAGGAGCTAGATATGCTGCAAGGACTTGCTCCTATTGCAAAAGCACTACAAGGGGCGCTCAATACTAAAATACAATTACAGGGACAGCTTGATGATAATTTTAGCCCTATACTTAGCACCATTTCTGGAGATGCATTTGCCGAAATTTTGACTGCAGATGTAGATGCAGATAAGATGCCGCTTCTTAATCTCCTATCGCAAAAACTTGATTTTATAAACCTTGACGACCTTAAATTAGACAAGCTCAAAACCAGTCTTACATTTAATGATGGCCAGGTGGCTGTAAAGCCATTTGATTTTGACGTAAAAGGAATTAATGTGCAGGTAAGCGGTGGACATAGCTTTACAAACGAGATGAACTACACCCTCAACCTCGATCTCCCTGCAAAATACCTAGGAGGTGATGTGAGCGGATTACTTTCAAAACTTACAGATGCCGAAAAAGAGAATATCCATATAGATGTCCCTGTTTCCCTTTCGGGAAATTTTACTGCACCTAAGGTAGATCTTAATCTAAAGGCAGCTACAACTGCACTTACTAACCAGATAATAGAAATCCAAAAGCAACGAGCAAAAGACAAAGTAGAAGATAAACTTACTGATGTATTAGGAGGGCTTTTAGGCGGAAACAAAACAACGCCAAACACTACTGCGACAGATAGCACAACTACTGACACACAAACCCCTCAAAATAGCACTACCAAGCCTAAAGCTGAAGATGCTATTAAAGATGTCGCAACGGGAATATTAGGTGGTCTCTTTGGGAAGAAGAAAACAACTAAAGAAACGGTGAAGGATACGGTTAATTAATGATGTAGCAATACGAGTTATGATGTGACATATTAATTCTCTGCTTTAGCAAAAGCAGGGTATTACCCCTCATCATCCACCTTAATCTCGTTGAGTTCTTCGTTTTTATACTTGGCATAGTCAAAGCCACTTTGCCACCATATTTTCATCTTTTCTTTGTTAAAAATCAATGAATTTGTGGTGAGTACTGTAGGCGTATAATAGAAGTTAATTATTGCCTCTTTTTGATTGGCTGCATACTTACCTATGGTGATGTTTTGCTTCTCGATACGGTCCATCATGAAACCATGAAGGTTACTAAGCAGAGAAAAAACATTAGTAGAAGGGAGGTTATTGTAATAAGTAACTTCTGTTTCAAGTATGATTACATCGACCTCTGTTGCACCGCGCTCTACGGCTTCCTTAATAGGTACTAGCGCGCCAAAACCACCATCTGCATACTCACATCCGTTTTTTGACGCAAGACTCATAAAAGGGATGTAATTACACGACATCCATACCCAGTCACAAAAATCTTCGTAAGTTTCTTCTTTACTAGATTTATACTCCGTTTTATGAAGTGAGAGATTTGAAACAGTGACTAGCACTTCTTTGCCACTATCTTGTAGTTGTTTATAATTTTCCCTTGTAAAGGTTTTTTCTATAAGTTTTCTCAACTTTTTACTTTCTCCAAAAGTCTTAGAGCCTTTAAGAAAATTACGCAGTACACTCCAGTGATCAATAGCGATGGTTTGCTCTCCCCATTTATCTTTTTTAATTACAAATGGACATACATTAAAAATGGCATTCTGATTAACAGAAGTATACACTTCTTTTATCTTTTCGATGTTTTGAAGTGCAAGATGTGGCACTAGCAAACTGCCTGTAGAAGTTCCCACCAGCATATCATAATCCTTACCCATTTCTTGCATAAGGTATTGGGCTACGCCTCCGCCAAAAGCGCCTTTACTTCCTCCTCCTGAAATGACTAATGCTCGCATTGTGGGTTCTCTTTGAGCTCAGAAAAATAAGGTTTTTAATTAAGAAATGAGTGTTTTGTTGAGGTACGCTTTCGCGAAAGCGTTAAAAGAAAAATACCCCACCATCATTTGTTTCTCCTTTTTTTCCTAGCGTATTGAACTTCCAACTTAGGCTAAGCATAAAGTATTGCTCTAATACGGTGCTCTGCACATCTTGTATAAAGTTTGCATTTGCAGTACGCCTTGCGTTTGTATTTTGATCTAGTACATCATACACTTTCAAGGTTGCGATAGCGCGCTCTTTGGCAAATGAATAAGCAAGTGTCGAGTTCCAAAACACTGCACTTCGCTGAAAATCTGATGCAATGTTTGGGTTGTAATTATAGTTAATATCATTGCGCCATTCCCAATTTTTGGGAACAAACAAAGCCGTTCCCAATGAAACATTATGAGATATGAAATCTTGATCTTCAAAAGCGTCTAGACCAAACTGAGTTTTTGAAATAGAGATATTATAGCTAGGTTTAACTTCAAACAGATTTTTCCAAGTGTATGTAAAATTTACACGCGGCGTTAGAGATCTCGTTTTACTAGCGTATTGCACTTCGTTGTTAAAATTTACATTACGCCCAAAGTTTGTATAAATACCTCCTCCATATTTTATACTACGCAAGGAATCTATTTTTACATTTTTATTATAACCTCCTCCTGCTCCTACGCTATAATTCCCATTTACATTTACATAGGTAGTGCGACTTACTAGATTGTCATCTATGCTAGTTTTACGTACAATAGCATCGTTTGTAAATCTTCCATTTCCATTAACATACCATCCGCCTCCTTTTTGAAAGTCATAATTATTAAATCCTCCGTAAAAATTATAATCATTTGCTGGAGCTAGGTTAGGATTACCCTCTACAATATTAAGTGGATCTGAAACATCTACAAACGGGTTAAGTTGCGTGACTTCTGGAGGTCTATTGCTCTTACCTAAACTTGCATACATAGATGCTTTAGGGCTAAACCTGTAATTCACATACGTATCAAGTTCTAGTGCTTCAAAATTTTGCTTGATGTCTAATTCTGGGCGCAAGTTGTCGTTATTCTCTAAGGTGCGAAATACGTATCCTGCACTCACGTTCACATTGAGTTTCTCTCCATCAAGATTAAGTCCCAGTTTGGGAGTCGTGCGTGAATTGCGACCTTCAAAGTCTGTACTTAGCTCTTGATTGAGGATGCTATACTGCTGTGCTACCTCATCAAAGTCAAAGGTGCTTCGCTTGCGTTTTCTAGTATCGCTACGGTGACCAAAATCTACATCAAGAAAGAGCTTTTTAGCAACTAAAGGAACTCTATAAGTGAGGTTGAGATTATAACCGTCAAGTTTAGTCTCTCCATCTGTAAACTGATTACGATTAATTACTGATGGGTTATCGCCAAATATCTCTGTGTTTGACACTATAAAGTCTTCACTCTCTTGTCTATTGATTTCGTTTTGTACACGTGCTCTCACATAAGCTCCTTTGTCTCCCCATTTCTTGGTAACACTTAAGGTGTTTTCAAAATTCTTCCCTTCGTCTGTTACAAAATTATTAGTTGCCGACTCATTGATTCTCTCACCGTCTTCATTAAGTGACTCCTCTGTACGGCGGAAGCGCGTCTCACTATTTGCAAAAGAGAATTTGGGCTTGATATTAATGAGTAGTGTAGAATCCTTTTTAATATTGATAGTGGTATTAATACTATGGTTATCTGAGTTTGAGTCATTACGAGAATCACTGTTTGTAAAAAACCGTCTGTCTGGTAAAATATTCTCTCGCTCTACACGTGTCTCATCAAAAGAATTTGCCGCCGAGTAGAAATAATCCATATTGGCATCAAATCCTTTTGCATACTCATCTGTGTAATTTGCCCCTACACTACGGCTGTTTACAATTCCTTGTCCGCCACCAAAGCTTCGACCGTCAATACCGAAACTTCCGTTGCCGTTGAAGTAGACACTTCTTCCTCCTCCAAACATTTTTCTTATCTCTCCAAAACTAAACCCAGCCGAGTTGATATTGTTACCACCAGCAAGCACACTGATGCGTCGCTCGTTATCAAAGGCATTTACAATACCTGCATATTCAAAACGATTATCTGTACCGCCACCAGCAGCCACTCTACCAAAGACTCCTTTATTCTTTTCTTCGGAGATGGTGAGGTTGATAGTCTTACTTTCTTGATCACCATCTTCGCCAGCGAAGGCCTCATCATCTGTCTTAGTATCTACTACTTGTATTTTCTCTACAATCTCTTTAGTAAGGTTGCGCGTAGCAATCGTAGGGTCATCACCAAAGAACGGCTTCCCATTAACCAGAATTTTATTTACTTCCTTACCATTTACTAAAATCTTTCCGCTCTCGTCTACCTCAACGCCTGGCAGCTCCTTAAGCAAGTCTTCTATATTTGCATCTTTCTTAGTTTTAAAAGAAGAAACATTAAATTCTAGCGTGTCTTTTTTTACCGTTACTGGAGCTCTACTTTTTACAACGACTTCGCCCAAGGTGTTTGTAGAAGGTGCTACTTCTATATCTCCAAGCGTAATATCACCCGTACTTAAATCTACATTTTTTGTGAAGTTCTCATAACCTAAAAAAGAGATGTTCACACGTGCATTATTCTCTTGCGCTCGACCTTCGAGTTGAAAGAACCCATCTTGATTTGTAATGGTATAAGTAATGAGTGTGCTATCCTTAACAGTCTCTAAGAAAACTGTGGCAGCCTCTAAGGTTTGCTTTGAATCTTTATCTTTAAGAGTTCCAGTAATTGAAAAGTTTTGCGCCTGCATAGCTACAGATAAGCATAACCCTATCGCAAGGAGTACTAGTTGATTAATTCGCATTATAAACGGTTGATTGATTGATGTCTATCAAATAAACAATGTTTACTTCCAAATGATATGCTGACAGTTAAAATTTAGTAAATATTTAACAAGTTATTCTCTTTGACATCTGAACTCATAACAGATTATTAACTCATACTAGAAATAGAGAAGTGTAAGTTTGTGTAACTAACCCTTAAACCAATTATTATGAATAAAATCATCAAAGGACTTATTGCCGCATATGGCGCAAAAAAATTAGGTGGCGGTTGCATAAGCACCATCATCATCTTCTTTATTATTTTCTGGCTTCTAGGGTTACTAGGCTAATATTCGGGAGATGTATTACAGGCTGCAAAGAGCCATTAGGAAACTATTATAAACAACAAAAGCTATCAGATATCTGATAGCTTTTTGTTTTATGTTTCGTTTTCACGAAAGTGTACTTTTAATTATTTTTTTCTAAAATAGATAGAAATAGGCACTCCTGAGAAGTCGTAAGCTGCGCGAAGTTTATTTTCTAAGAATCTTCTATAACCTTCTTTAAGATACTGTGGCAAGTTACAGAACAACGCAAATTGTGGTTGTGGTGTAGGAAGTTGCATACAGTACTTAATCTTTACATATTTACCCTTAATTGCTGGTGGCGGGAATGCTTCTACTAGCGGCAAGAAGAACTCGTTAAGTTCACTAGTTTTGATACGCTTCGTTTTGCTTTCATATACTTTTACAGCAGTTTCAATTGCTTTGAAGATACGTTGTTTCTCCAGCACAGAAATAAATACAATAGGCACATCTGTAAAAGGCTCAATTTGCTCTCTAATGTGCTTTTCAAAATTCTTCATCGTGTTGGTCTCCTTTTCTACAAGGTCCCACTTATTTACAAGAATCACGATTCCTTTTCTGTTACGCTCTGCTAGCCAAAATATATTTTGAACCTGGCCATCAAAACCTCTTGTTGCGTCTACTACTAGTAAAATCACATCTGCGTGCTCAATAGCTCTTACAGATCTCATTACTGAGTAAAACTCAAGATCTTCTTTTACTTTTGCCTTACGTCGTATTCCTGCTGTATCTACAAGGTTGAACTCAAACCCAAAGCGATTGTACTTTGTATCCATTGAGTCACGAGTAGTACCAGCGATATCTGTTACAATATATCTATCCTCACCTATCAGCGCGTTGATGAAAGACGATTTTCCTGCATTAGGACGACCTACTACAGCAAATCTTGGTAATTCATCTTTTTCTTCTTCCTCAACTTTTGGCGGAAGTGCTTCTACTACAGCATCAAGTAAATCTCCTGTTCCACTACCATTTGTTGCGGCAATAGTATAATAATCACCTAATCCTAGGTTATAAAACTCAACAGCATCTGCTGCTCTTTTATTATTATCTACTTTATTTACAGCTAGGAAAATAGGTTTTTTTGATCTACGAAGTAATTTTGCAACCTCTTCATCCATCCCTGTCACACCATGCTCTACATCTACCATAAAGATAATAGCGTCAGACTCATCTATCGCAAGTTCTACTTGCTTATCAATTTCGGCTTCAAAAACGTCATCACTTCCTACTACATATCCTCCTGTGTCAATAACGGTAAATTCGCGACCGTTCCAGTCTGTTTTTCCGTAATGACGATCACGCGTCACTCCACTTACGGCATCTACAATCGCCTCACGACGTTGCACTAGACGGTTAAAAAAAGTAGACTTCCCTACATTAGGGCGTCCTACGATAGCTACTATGGTACTCATTGTAAATTTTTTAGGTGTGCAAAGATAGCGTTAATCTACAGTCTTATGCATTTAAATGATTGTTCTCTTTAAACCAACATTTTGGGAGGTAAATTTCGTAAATCCTAAGGATATGATAAACTCTTGTCTATACATATGATTATAACGTAGCTTTGCCAACTGCTATGATCATTATCGCATATATACTTACCCTTTCTATAGGACTTATAGGAGCCATAATCGCCACGTTACCACCTAGCGCGACAAATCTTGCTGTTGTAAAATACACAAGTGACAAAAGCCTCACCAAAGGACTTCACCTAGCCTATGGCGCTGCGCTAGGAGAGGTGATAATAGCTGGGCTTGCTCTTGCTTTTGGAGTTCTTGCAAAGCGCATATTTGAAAAACATGAGTGGATACAGATCACTTTTATAGTTGTCATGATAGCAGTAGGGATCTATTTTCTCATAAAAAAAACAACAGAAAACGATAGTGAATCATCAAGCAGACCTAAGCGTTTCATTAATGGTCTCTTACTAGGAGGACTCAATATCCCAATGTTTATTTACTGGACTGCTATATTTTCTATAAGCTCCAGATATGTTGTTTTAGATAAAAATTCTCCATGGCTACTCATCCTATGCTTTTTAGTTGGAGTTTTTGCCGGTAAATTTGGACTGCTTTATTTGTATGGAAAAGCTAGCGAGTATATGACTTCAAATTTTTCAAAGTTTAAAGGAACGCTTAATAAAATTATTGGAGTAGTTCTTATAGTTGCTGGTATGATACAAGCTATCAAACTCCTTATTGCATAATATTTGAGTAATAATGAGTAAGCTTTTATAAAAGCGCACTACTAAGTGTTTATGATTCTTATAGCTTTACTTATTGGCATTATCGCTACCATTCTGGGAGCACTTCCTCCTGGCGCATCAAATCTCGCTGTAATTAAGACATCCCTAAATGAATCACACCGTGAGTCTCTAAAAATAAGTTATGGCGCTGGACTAGGCGAGGTATTACTTGCCTTTATAGCATTTTCCTCTGGTATGGTTGTACAAGATTTTTTTGAAATGAATCTTTGGGTACAATATTTAGTTGCAGCAGTTCTTGCAACTGTAGGGCTTTACTTTACACTTAACAAAAAAGAAAATACTGAGTCCAAACAAAAAAAATCATCTAAATACCTCCTAGGATTTACACTTAGTGTCATCAACCCGCCTGTACTTATCTATTGGATTTTAGTGTTCTCTCTATTAGGCAAGTGGTTATCAAGCGCTGCATCTATCTCTGCATTATGGCTTGGTTTATTCCTTAGTGGTGTATTTATTGGAAAGGTTGCAACACTCTATGGCTACAGTAGATTTGGCACTCATATTCAAAAAAAGAAATCTTCTTCAGGAAGTAACATTAATCGTTACATCGGTATAACCCTCATAATATTAGCTTGTATACAAGTTATCAAGCTGACTGTTATTTAAGAAAGCACTTCTAGACGTACCACATATCCTTCCCAACTGCGCACGTTAAAAACAGTGTCATCTTCAAAAATGAGATACTGCCCTTTAATTCCTTTTAGTACACCTTCATAAGCAGGAGTTTTATCAAGATTAAGTGTTTTCAACTTTTCCGGATACCTATCTACTGGAAAGTGAATGTGAGTTTCTTCATTGCTAGGTATAAAATACTGCTGCGCTTCTTCTGGAATATACTTTTTAAGTTCATCGCGATATTCTGCTAGGCTTACATCTTCTATATCATTTTTGAGCATCTTGCGCCAGTTAGTCTTATCTGAGACATGCTCTTTAAGCGCTAGTTCTGTTATACCAGCCAGGTATCTATTAGGCACTTCAACAATTTCTACTGCTTCATGAGCACCTTGATCTATCCACCTTGTAGGCACTTGTGTCTTACGAGTGACTCCAACTTTTACATTGCTTGAGTTTGCTAGGTAAACAATATGCGGCTGTAATTGTACCTTCTTCTCATATTCTAGATCTCGTTCCTCTTCTCCTAGATGGGCTTTAGAAAGCTCAGGTTTCATAATCCAATCGGCAGCTTGTGGAACTTTATAAAAATCATCATAGCAATACCCCTGACGGAAAATCTTTTTATTTTCTCCACAAGCGAGGCATTCGTATCCTACAAATTCTATATGCAACCTTTTTCCTAAGAGTTGATTCATTTGTATGAAGTCACCATCCATTACTAAATAGTAATTTATAGGATCTGTGTGCTCCGTTTGCATTTTTCTAAGGACACCTTGGTATTGCATTTAAGAAAACTTTGATTACAAAATGTGGGGAAATAAGGTTAAATTAGCTTTCGCGAAAGCAATAACCTATCCCGTTATATACGTGTAAATATACCAACTTTATGGCTATCCCTTTAGTGCATTCCATTGCTTCTTGGTTCTTAAAAAAACGCATTCACCAGATGGAGCTTTTTATGAAGTACCCCTCTGAGGTTCAAGAAGAATTGCGCACTAAACTCATAGAGAAAGCAAAAGATACCGAGATAGGTAGAGCTTATGACTTTAAATCTATAAAATCATATCGTGAGTTTGCAGACCGCATTCCAGTGACTTCTTATGAGGAAAATCAAAAATATATAGAGCGTAGCCGCAAAGGTGAGACAAACATAATGTGGCCTACTCCTATAAAATGGTTTGCACAAAGTAGCGGTACAACAAATGCTCGTAGCAAGTACATTCCCGTAAGTCCAGAATCACTTGAAAAATGCCACTATGCAGCTAGTAAGGATTTATTGTGCATGTATCTCAATAATAACGAAGGCTCACAGCTATTTTCTGGTAAAGGACTAAGACTAGGCGGCAGCAAGCAGTTGTATCAAGATAATGGAACTGTTTATGGTGACTTATCGGCTATACTGATTGATAACATGCCTTTTTGGGCAGAGTTCAGCAGTACGCCTACTAATGGCGTTTCACTTCTAAGTGATTGGGAAACCAAGATGCAAGCCATTGTAGACGAGACTATCCAGCAAGATGTAACTAGCCTCTCTGGAGTTCCTTCTTGGATGCTAGTTTTATTAAATAATGTTCTTGAAACTACTGGTGCATCAAATTTACTTGAAGTCTGGCCTAACCTTGAGGTTTACTTTCATGGAGGTGTTAGTTTTGATCCTTACATGGAGCAATATCAAAAATTGATTCCGTCTAATTCTTTTAAGTATTACGAGATCTACAATGCCTCAGAAGGCTTTTTTGCTATACAAGGTCAGAACGACTCTAAGGAATTATTGCTCATGCTCGATTATGGTATTTTTTATGAATTTATACCCATGACGAACTATGGAACTCCTGGACAAAACGTAATACCACTTACAGAGGTAGAAGTAGGAGTAAATTATGCGATTATTATCACTACAAACGCTGGTTTATGGAGATATAAAATAGGTGACACCGTAAGATTTACAAGCACCAGCCCGTATAGAATTAAAGTTACGGGGAGAACAAAACATCACATCAACGTTTTTGGAGAAGAGCTTATCATTGAGAATGCAGAAGAAGCGCTTAAAAAAGCGACTAGAGAGACAGGCTCCGAAATAAAAGACTATACCGCCGCGCCTATATTCATGGAAGGAAAGGAAAAGGGTGCTCACGAGTGGATTATAGAATTTAAGAATCCACCTGAGGATATCGCACTATTTAATCACAAACTAGATCTTGCACTTCAAGAAGTAAACAGTGATTATCAAGCAAAGCGTTTTAATAACACTACCTTAAACGCGCCCACGATTCATAGTGCTAGAGAAAATCTATTTTATGACTGGCTTAGAAAAAATAATAAGCTTGGCGGCCAGCACAAAGTACCTAGATTATCAAACAAAAGGGATTTTGTAGAAGCACTACTTGAGCTTGCATAGCATTGCAATCGGCATTCTCATGCTAATTCTTATGTGAAAAATATAATCGCCAAGCGAAATCATTGGGTTTTTACGCTTTCGCGAAAGCGTACTCACCACAATACATTCTCCTTTTAAAACCTAAAACGCTAACTCAAAACCATAAAAAAAGGCACTCATAAGAGTACCTTTTTATTCTATTTATGTAACCTCATTATTATGAAGCTGCTTTCAATTTTTTGAGCGTAGATTTATTCAATTTACCCTCTGCGTACGTCTTAGTTACATTCAGCGATTTCTCGTCAGAACTAGGAAGATCGAACATAGCATCTGTAAGGATGGCCTCGCATAAACTACGCAATCCTCTTGCACCAAGTTTGTACTCAATAGCTTTACCTACCATATAATCCAAAGCTTCATCTGTAATGGTAAGCTCTATATCATCCATGCTAAAAAGCTTTTTATACTGCTTTATAATAGCATTTTTAGGCTCTGTAAGGATAGCTCTCAATGTTCCAGCATCTAGTGGGTCCATGTGTGTTAATACTGGTAGACGACCTATGATTTCTGGGATAAGACCAAAATCTTTAAGATCCTTAGGAATAATATATTTAAGCATATTATCCTTCTCTACTACATCTTCACTTTTACTAGCCACAAACCCCATTGCTTGCATATTTAAACGCTTAGAAATGTGGCGTTCAATACCATCAAAGGCTCCTCCAGCGATAAATAAGATATTCTCTGTATCTACCTCAATAAACTTTTGATCTGGATGCTTACGTCCTCCCTTAGGCGGTACGTTTACTACGGTTCCTTCTAACAGCTTTAATAACGCCTGTTGCACACCTTCTCCACTCACATCACGAGTAATAGATGGATTATCACTCTTACGCGCGATCTTATCTATCTCATCTATAAAAACGATTCCTCTCTGTGCTTTTTCAAGATTATAGTCGGCTGCTTGTAGAAGACGTGTCAAAATACTTTCAACATCCTCACCTACATAACCTGCTTCTGTAAGCACTGTAGCATCTACAATAGCAAGAGGCACATTAAGCATACGAGCGATTGTCTTTGCAATAAGTGTTTTACCAGTTCCTGTTTGTCCCACCATCACGATGTTACTCTTCTGGATCTCTATATCATCATCTGTCGCAGGCTGCAATAATCGCTTGTAGTGGTTGTATACCGCTACAGACATTACTCTTTTTGTAAATTCTTGACCTATAACGTACCCATCAAGAAACTCTTTAATTTCTTGTGGCTTTCTTAACTTAAGCTCTCCTTCAAGATCATTTGTAGCAACATCCTTAGACTCTTCTATCACAATACCATGTGCTTGCTCGATACATCTATCACAGATGTGCGCGTCAAGCCCAGCAATTAGTAAGCTAGTCTCTGGTTTTTTTCTACCACAAAATGAACATTCTAAATCTTCCTTTGCCATTTTATTTACTGTTTTGAGATATTATACGCTTTCGCGAAAGCATAAACCTCATTAGTCTCTCTTCAATATTTCATCTATCATACCATACTCAAGCGCTTTATCTGCCTTCATCCAGTAATCACGATCACTATCGTTATATACCTTATCGTAATCCTGACCAGAATGCTTTGCGATAATATCGTAAAGTTCCTTTTTAAGTGTCAAGATTTCCTTTGCAGTAATCTCGATATCTGATGCTTGACCTTGTGCTCCACCCATAGGCTGGTGAATCATCACACGGCTATGTGGTAAACCACTACGCTTACCTTTTGCTCCTGCACAAAGTAATACAGCTCCCATAGATGCTGCCATACCTGTACAGATGGTAGCAACGTCTGGCTTGATAAACTGCATTGTATCATAAATACCTAGACCAGCATACACACTTCCTCCTGGAGAGTTGATGTAAATCTGAATATCCTTATTTGCATCTGTACTTTCTAAAAATAGTAACTGTGCCTGTACAATATTTGCAACCTGATCATTAATTCCTGTTCCCAAGAAGATGATGCGATCCATCATTAAACGAGAGAATACATCAAAGATAGCGATGTTCATCTGGCGCTCTTCAATGATATTAGGAGTAAGGCCTTGTGGCAACATACTCGTAATAATTTTATCGTAATAATTAGAGTTTACACCCTGATCTTTGATTGCAAAATCTTTAAATTCTTTTCCGTAATCCATATTTTTATAGCAATATATATTTTAAAAAAAAGCGTTTTACTAATACAAGTAAAACGCTTTAAAGATACTTATTATATAGGAAGTATTCTAATTGTAAACTTCCTTAACAAATTCGTCAAAGGTTACTTCCTTCTCCTTAAGTTTTACATTTTCTTTAAAGAATGCAAGCATTTTTACATTCATAAACTGCTCAGATAAGCGCTTTACTTCTTCTTGATTACCAAGGATACGTGCTGCGATATCTTCTAGTTCTTTATCTTCAGGGTTCATTTGACCATACTGCATCATTTGCCCTTTGATCATATCTTTTGCGTAGTCTTTTAATTCTTCAAAAGTTACTTGAAGTTTATTATCTGTAACTACTTTCCCTTCTATAAGCTGCCATCTTAAACCTTTTTCAGAACGAGTAAACTCTTCTTTTGCCTCCTCATCTGTCATAGGCTTCTCACCACTAGATTTTATCCATCTAGCAAGAAAGTCTGAAGGAAGGTCAAACTTAGTTTCATCAATAAGACGCTCAGTAACGTCATTCATAAGTTGTTGATCGCTCTGTTGTACAAACTGGCGCTCACCATCTTCTTTAATCTTCTCTTTAAGCTCCGTTGTACTTTTTACAACATCCTTACCAAATAATTTATCAAAAAGCTCTTGATTAAGATCTGCTTGCTCACGCTTATTTGTTTCGGCCAGTGTAAAGGTAACTTCTGCATTCATTTCTTTTGCTTGATCTTCAGAGATCTTTAAAGCCGCCTGGTAAGTTCCTGGCTCAGAAAATAAACTTTTAGTTTTTAACGTAATTACATCACCAGGCTTTGCTCCTACTAATGCATCTACATTCTTCTTACCTTTTACTTGCTCTATTTCAAAAGTCGCTTGGTTATCAATTCCCGCTTCTTCGTTTACAAAAGTACCAGTGATTTCACTATCCTTTGCTACTTCAGTTTGAGAAACTAGCGTACCGTATTGCTTTCTTATGGTAGTGACCTGGCTATCTACCATCTTGTCATCTACTTTGATTTTATAACTTGTAACGGCTTTCTTAGGAGTCAGATTTACATCAAACTTAGGAGCCATTCCTAATTCAAATTCAAAATTATAGTCGTCTGCATCCCAATCAAAACCTTCTTGGTTTTTAGGAAGTGGATTACCTAACACATCTAGCTTTTCTTCCTGTAAAAACTTACCTAAAGCCTCTTGAAGTATTTTATTTACCTCATCAACTCTCACTGCTGTTCCATACTGCTTTTTAATCATTCCCATTGGGACATGACCTTTTCTAAAACCAGGAATATTTGCCGTTTTACGGTAGTTTTTAAGGATAGACTCTACTTTCTCGTTATAATCTTCTTTAACGATTTCTACCTTTACTACTGCGTTCAGGTCGTCTATTTGCTCTTTTGTAATATTCATTATGATGTAATTTTGAGGGCGCAAAAATACAATATTTTTACGAGTACAACAATCTTTTAAGATGTGCTTAACTAGCTCTTGCTGTCGTCTTTAATAAGTGAAAACAATATACTTTGAAAAATACTAAGTAAGATACTAAAGAGTAATGCCACCCAAATACCACTCACCGAAAAGCCTCCTATAAAGTAATCTGCTATCAAGATTATGAAAGCATTGATGATAAAAAGGAACAATCCAAAGGTCAAAATCGTCACCGGCAATGTAAGTATGACTAGTATAGGTCTCACGATAAATTTAAGCAATGCTAGTATTATAGCGACAATAATCGCCGTCACAAAACCATCTACAGCAACACCTGGAAGCAGCTTTGAAAGCACTACTACCGCAACGGCTGTTAGTAAAATTTTGATTATAGATTTCATAAGATTGAGTTTTAAGGGTTACGCTTTCGCGAAAGCGCAAATTTACACATAAAAAAAGCGCCCTTTAAAAAGGCGCTTTTTACATATTATTAGTAAACGTATTCTAGTTTACATCATTGCTTATTGTTACCGTCGCATAGTCACCTATATCTACACCTGGAATCGTTGATCCATATGTATTATTAATAGCACTGATAACAGCGTTTGCAGTAAAAGCATAACCTCTAGGTGATGGATGTACTCCATCTAGTGAGAATGCACCTCCTGTCACAAATTGTGAAGAGAGAATACCACCACTAAAAGCAACACCACCGTTTGCTACATTTTGTAGCGCAGTTCTAGCATCTACATAAGCAAGTCCGTTAGCACTTGCTAGCGCCTGGATAGTTGCATTATATTGAGTTTGTGCTGCAGTTACTAATGCTTGCTCTTGCGTAGTAAGTACAAACTGATCTTGTAATGGTCTAGACACACCGTTAATAGCTAGTAAACCAGCTTGTTCAACAGGAAGACCTTGAGAGACTAAGAATCCTACATAAGCCTCATCTATAGTTCCTAAAACTCCAGCAGTTGTAAGTGGAATTAAATCATCATTTGTAGTTTGACGTAACTGAGATAATAATGCAGCTGTAATAGGATCTAAGTTAAAAGGCGCTCCTTGAACAATAGTTGAAATATCAGTTAAATCTTCATCTTGAATAGTGATAAAGTTTGCTCCTGCACTAAAGTTAATTTGGCGAGCAGCAGCTTCTTCTGCTGTAATAACCCCAAAAGAAGCAAGTCCTGGCAATACTTGTGTGTTATAAGCTGCAAAACTAGCGTTAAGTGTTGCTGCTGTTTCCTCATCTAGCGGTATTGCTTGAGAAGGAACCGTTGTAAAGAACGGAATAGAAGTTACATCTGGAATGTTTATCAATGCACCTTGTGCCCCCGTGCTTGTAAGTGCCGCAACCTCTTGAGAGTATACACTTGCAAATACGTTAGGATCTGTGATGTCATTAGGTCCATAAGTAGATGGATCTAAATTCCCTGCTTGATCTGCTCCTGCTCCACCTGATGTTGCAAAACCTAAGATGTCGTTGTTACCTATCCATAAAGAAAAGAATGTAGGATTTGCAGCAACTGCTTCTGCCATAACTGTCGTATTTGCTGAACTAGCAAAACGAGCAAAATAAGGGTTTGCTTGACCTGTGGCTACACCAGCAACATTACCGTAACCTGGTGCTACAAGGTGAAAACTTTTTGCTCCTGGTACACCTACGTTATTAAATGGTCCCGCAACAATATTTGAAACCTCTGTAGTAGGAGTTCCCGTAAGACGTGCAGGTCCTGGGTTACCTTCTGCATCTGTAGCAAGTACAAAACGATTTTCTGTAATTTGCATACCTCCTAAAGTAAGTCCACCAAGGTTATCGCTTACTAGTGGTTGAGAGAAACTACCTCCTCCTGCAAGCGCAAACTGCTGCGCCATAATGTTAGGATAAGAGTTTTCTTGACCTGTGATGTACAAAGCTCCATCTGCAAAACCTGCAGTAAGAGAGTTTCCTACAGAAACGTAGCTTGAGAAATCAGCACTACCACTAGTGTAAAAATCCTGATTCTCTGTAATATCGTTGTCAAATTCTGGCTCACATGCAACGAGCCCAAGTGCAAGTGCCGGAAGTGCTATATAATTGAAATATTTTTTCATCAATGCTATTTTTATAATTTATAACTAAGACCTAAACCTGGTGCAAACGCACTTGATTTGTAAGTTCCTCCAAAAGGAACACGCTCTCCACCTTCTACATAAGAATCGTAAGAAGCATCAATTTCCTTAAATGTCAAGTAAAGGAAAGAAGCGTCAATCGCTAACTTATCTGTTACATTATAAGTAAATCCTCCTGTAAATCCGTAAGAATCGTTACGTGGAGTTTCTGGAGCAAAGAAACCATCTTGTACAGGAGACTCATCAAAGTAAACACCTCCACGAAGAACGAATTTTGAACTCACATCAAACTGAGCACCTAGACGGTAACTAGAAGCGTTCTTATAATTACGAGGATTAATAGACTCTAGTGCAAGAGAACCATCTGTATTAAGGAACATAATATCTAATGCTTCATAAGCATCCCACTCTGCATAATTCCAATCAAAGTTAAGTATCCACTTATCTGATGGCTTGTAAGAAACTCCTACTGTCCACTCAGCTGGTAATGGTAAAGTCGCAGTGAAGTCATAAGTTCCATTTGCAATAGGAGCAAGTGGAGAGTTAGGTACGTTTGAGAATACGGCATCACCATCTCCTTGCTCTACGTCAATATCGATTCTAGATCTGTAGTTAACTCCAAAAGACCACTGATCATTAGGAGTAATCAAAGCTCCTACAGAAAAACCAAAAGCAGTTAGTCCTTGTGAATCAATCGTAACATTAGAGCGATTACCATCAATATCTGTAAGGTTACGAGATAGGTTACGATTAAAGTTAACCCCTCCAATAGCTAGGATAGGCCCTCCTCCAACACTTAAATCTTCAAGTAATTTTACAGAAACCATAGGTTGTACAAAAATGGCCGACAGATCGATATTGTTAACAAGGTGCGATCCAGACCAGTCTGTAGGATACTCTACACTACTTCCATAAGGAGTATACACAGCTAGACCTACTGCTAGTTTTTCACTCACGTTATAACTTGCATATAGATACAAAGGCGTTCCTGTAGGACTCTCTGTTTGTGAAGTTTGTCCAAACTCAGCGTTCTGGAACTTTACATCAGAGAATACACCAAAACCTCCTACGGCTATATTTAATTTTCCTTCTAGATGAACTAGACCTCCTGGGTTAAAAAATGCAATCTCTGCATTATTAACCATTGCCACACCAGTGTGACCCATCGCTAGACCGCGTTGTCCTTGTAAGCTTACACGGTATCCACCGGCATACGTTACAGCACATACGAGTAGTAGCACAACGACACTTAATACTTTTTTCATAATTTAATTTAAGGTTAAGGGAAATGTGTTATTCTTAAAAATCTATCCTCAAAAATACAGTATTTATAAGGGATTGATAGTTTTATTACCAATTTACTATGCATACATAGTAAATTTGCTGAAACAATGTTATAAAAAATTTATCACTTCTTTATAAAAATCTTTAGGATTTTCTGCATGAAGCCAATGTCCAGCATTTGAAATAGTGCTTAATTGCGCTTTCGCGAAAGCGTTATAAAGACCTTTTTCATCCTCATCAAGAATATAATTTGACTTATCTCCCCTTAAAAAAAGCGCTTCTCCTTCGTATGAAGCTCCCTCCGGAAGCGCTTTCCCTATTTGTTCTATGTTTTCTATAAGCGCCTTGAGATTCATTCTAAAACCTAGCACACCCTTTTCTTTCCAATAAAGATTTTTAAGCAAGAACATTCTAGTCCCGTCATCTATAATATATTTTGAAAGAAAATCATCTGCCCCTGAACGACTCGTCATTGCTTGTGCGTCGTTTGACAAGACAGTTAATCCTTTAAGAATGATCTGGTGATGCTGTGGATATTGTTTTACACCTATATCTGCAATTATTAGCTTCTCAACCATATCAGGATAAGTAGTAGCATAAAGCATAGCGACTTTGCCTCCCATAGAGTGGCCAAGCAAACAGAAGTTTTTCAAGCTGTTTTCTTCACAGTATGATTTAAGATCTTCTACCATTAATTCATAGCTAAAAGCATCACTATGAAAACTACGACCATGATTACGTTGATCTATAAGATGCACTTGAAAACCGTCTCCTGCAAATTGCTTTGCAAGCGTTTTCCAGTTATCACCCATTCCTAGAAAACCATGTAATATTATGAGCGGCTCACCTTCTCCTATGATATTAGAATGCAACATAAACTATTGAAGTTTTTTGAGATAAGAAGCCACCACTGTTTCAAAACCTAGATATAAAGACTCCGCCATCAACGCATGACCTATAGACACCTCTAGTAAGTCTGGAATGCTATTATGAAAATATTCAATATTATCTAGTGACAAATCGTGCCCAGCATTAATCCCAATCCCTAAATCACTTGCGTGAAAAGCAGCAGCTATAAATGGTTTTATCGCTTCTTCCTTATTAAGCACATAACCATCTGCATACGACTCTGTATACAGCTCGATGCGATCTGCGCCAGTTTCTTTAGCTCCTTCTACCATTTCTAGCACTGGATCTACAAAAATCGAGGTGCGTATTCCCGCATCTTTAAACTCTTGAATTACTTCTTGCAAGAAACTTTTGTGCTTTATAGTATCCCAGCCAGCATTACTTGTAATAGCATCTACAGCATCTGGAACGAGTGTAACTTGCGTAGGCTTAGTCTCGAGAACTAAGTCTATAAACTTCTGGATAGGATTTCCTTCTATATTAAACTCTGTAGTAACTACATCTACAAGATCTCTCGCATCTTGATACCTTATATGACGCTCATCTGGTCGAGGATGAATAGTTATTCCTTGAGCACCCATTTTCTCAAGGTCACTCGCTACTTTTAATAGATCTGGAACATTCCCTCCTCTTGCGTTACGCAATGTGGCAACCTTATTTATGTTTACGCTTAATTTTGTCATAGCAATATGGTATTATTTGATATCACAAAAATACAAAGAGACCGCTGCTAGGCGGTTATTTTTTCATTATTTTGCAGTATGACGTTAACAGATTTCATTATAAATGATATTTCTCCAGTTTCTGAAAAGCAGAACATAGGAGAAGTACAGTCTATTTTTAGTCAAACTACCTACTCCCATGTTCCTATAGAAAGGGAAGGTGTATACGTAGGATCACTACCTGAAAACGACACACATTGCCTAGATGCAGGTATTCCTATAAGCGAATACAGCCATGGGTATGAGCAGTTTTTTGTGCGTTATGATACAAACTGGCTAGATGTACTCGAGACTTTTGCACGACACGGCTGCAATATGATGCCAGTGCTAGATGAAAAAAACACTTATCTAGGCTACTACGAGCTAGAAGATGTAATGAGCTTCTTTAACAACACTCCTTTTATAAGTGAGCCAGGAAGTGTGGTAATAATAGAAAAAGGAATCCAAGATTACTCATTTAGTGAGATAAGCCAGATTGTAGAGTCTAATGATGGGAAAATCTGGGGTATGTTTATCTCTAGAATAGAAAATGACGTTGCCGAAATTTCAGTAAAAATAGGCAGATCAAATTTTAATGATATTCTCGCAGCCTTTAGAAGATATAGCTATAATGTGGTGTCTAGCCACCATGAAGACACTTTTCTTACAGACCTAAGAGAGCGCTCTCAATACCTAGAAAAATACCTTAATATCTAATAAATTATGAAAATTGGTATTTACGGTCAGTTTTATCATAAAGAAGCGGGACAATACATTCAGCAGCTTCTTGATATTCTTGACAAAAAACAGATAGAAGTCATTATAGAAAAGAATTTTCTCAAACTCATACATGAGAATGACACTATTGAAAAAGACTATAATCACTTCTCCACCTTCAAAGAATTAGACAACAGTTACGACCTTTTTGTAAGTATAGGAGGTGATGGAACCATACTAAAGACTGTAACCTACGTTAGAGATCTCAACATCCCTATAGTAGGAATAAATACTGGGCGACTAGGTTTTCTAGCAACCATCAAGAAAAATGAAATTAAAGCCTCTATTGATAAAATATTAACTGGAAAATACAGCATCTCTAAAAGGAGTTTGTTGCAGATTACAACTAGCAAAGCCTCAGAAGAAATAGGAGAGCTTAACTTTGCTCTTAACGAGATTGCTGTGAGTAGAAAAAACACTACTTCCATGATTTCGGTAAAGACTAAGCTCGATGGTGAAGACTTAACAAACTACTGGGCAGATGGACTTATTGTCGCCACTCCTACAGGCTCCACTGGATACTCGCTTAGCTGCGGTGGCCCGGTAATCACGCCGCACACCTCGAGCCTTATACTCACACCTATAGCTCCGCATAACTTAAACGCACGACCACTAGTAATCCCTGATAACACAGTGATAGAACTTAGCGTTTCAGGAAGAGAAGAGCAACATTTGATTTCGCTGGATTCCCGCATAGCAACCCTAGATAATGAGACTATTATAACTTTGCAAAAGGCACCATTTCAAATAAGCCTCATACGTTTAGAAGGAGATAGTTTTTTAAAAACACTTCGTCGCAAGCTCCTTTGGGGAGAGGATAAAAGAAACTAGACAATATTTATGCATTTAATGTGTTTTCTGTAAGGGTTACCAGCATGTATTTGAGTACGCTTTCGCGAAACCTTAGACTAACCCACAGCATCTTAGCAATCCCTAATTGCTAGTACCAACACAGAATTGTTATATTTGCAAACTTTTAACACCATATGAAGTACCTGACGATTTTATTGATCGCCATTTTTTGGAATACTGAAACGCTAGCTCAGACTTATGAAATAGGAGGGTTTATAGGTGGATCTAACGTTGTAAGTGACATAGGCTCTACTAGCTACTTTTCTCCTAACAAGCCTGTTTTTGGAGCTATTTTGAAGTGGAATAGAAGCGCCAGACATTCCTTTAGATTTACAGCGCTATTTACAGAGCTAGAAGGAAATGACGAGGATAGTCATGAGTCAAGAAGACAAAGCAGAGGATTATCTTTTACTAATAGTCTTCAGGAAATTTCATTAGGATTGGAGTATACATTTTGGGAATTTGATATGTTTAAAGACCGTAATGCAAACGCCCCGTATTTATATACTGGTCTTACTGTTTTTAATCAGGAAAACATATCAAACATAGATGGTGTGACAGCAAGTGGAAACGCGCTAGATGTAGCGATTCCAATTGTATTAGGATATAAAGTAGCAGTAAATAGTGCAATGGTCATAGCCTTAGAAGGTGGTGCTCGTTATACATTTACAGATAATATAGATGGCAGCAATCCAGCAGGAGAAGAGGCTTTAAGTTTAGGAAATAAAAATAATAATGATTGGTATGTATTTACGGGACTGACCGTGAGTTTTACCTTTGGCCGCAGACCTTGTTACTGCGGATTTTAAGAATATAATGGACGTACTTGCCCAGATTAATAAAGAAAAATTGCCCCAGCATATCGCCATTATTATGGATGGTAATGGCAGATGGGCAAAAAAACAAGGCCTTCTTAGAGCTGTAGGTCACAAGAAAGGATCAAAAGCAGTAAGAGAAGCGGTGGAAGCCGCAGCCGAACTTGGCGTGCCTTACCTAACTCTTTATGCTTTTTCTACAGAAAACTGGAACCGCCCTAAGGCAGAAGTAGATACTCTCATGAACCTGCTTGTGTCTTCCTTAAAAAAAGAAATTTCAACCCTACAACACAATGATGTTTCCCTTAACACCATTGGAAACACTAGCTCTTTGCCTAAAAAAGCACAAAGAGAACTTGATGAAGTTATAGAAAAAACAAAAAACAATAAAAGGCTTAAACTTACACTTGCATTGAGTTATGGCAGCAGAGAAGAACTAATAAAAACTGTCAAAGAAATAAGCGATAAAGTTAAAAATAACCTAATTTCGCCAGCTGAAATAGATGAGTCTTGTATAAATGAGCATCTTTACACCCATGACATGCCGGATGTAGATTTGTTAATACGCACAAGTGGAGAGCAACGAATTAGTAATTTTTTGTTGTGGCAGATAGCCTATGCTGAGTTTTATTTTACAGAAATACTGTGGCCAGATTTTAGAAAGGAACATTTACATGACGCTATTTACAATTATCAGAAAAGAGAACGAAGATTTGGAAAGACAAGTGAACAAATTAAATAGTGCATCTACTTTTTCAAAAGTGACAAGCAAATGGATGATTTTTTTAGCCCTTTTGAGCTTTACTTTTGCTCAAGCGCAAAGACAATTACCTTTAGACCCCGAAGTTAAATATGAAATTGCAGACATCAAAGTAAGTGGGGTTTCTACTTATAATGAGAACACTGTAATTGCATTTACAGGACTCCGAGTGGGAGAACGTATCTTTCTACCTGGGCAAAAGATTACAGATGTAATCAAAAAACTATGGGGACTAGAACTCTTTTCTGACATTAACTTATATGTTACTGCAGTTAATGGAGACAAGGTGGATTTACAATTAGACATCAAAGAAGTTCCAGAACTTAATGAAGTTAGATTTAAAGGGATCAAACAGAAAAAAGGAGCCAACTTCATCAAAGACAATGGTCTTAATAAAGGCGCAAAGGTTACAGAAAACCTAGAGACAACAGCCAAGAATTATATCGAGAATACTTACAAAAAGAAAGGATATCTCAACTCAAAAGTTTTTATCAACACTGTTCCTACCGTAGATAGTATAGGTGCAAACAAAGTCAATATGACTGTAAATATTGACAAAGGAGAGCGTGTAAAAATAGCTGATATCAATATTATAGGACGTGAGAAGCTCAAAGAAGGAACCCTCTTAGGCTCTATGAAAAGTACCAAAGAAAAGAAAATCTGGCGCGTATGGAAGCGATCTAAATTTATAAAAGCAGATTACGAAGAAGATAAAGTTTCACTTATTAATAAGTATAAAGAAAAAGGATACCGTGACGCACGAATTGTTTCTGATACTATCATCAAGAATAACGAGAAGAGTATTACGATAGAAATGAACGTAGAAGAAGGTAATAGGTACTACATAGGTGACATTGATTTTATAGGAAATTCTGTCTACACAGATGAGCAATTAAGCCGTCAATTAGGGCTTTTCAAAGGAGATGTATATAATGGAGTTCTCTTAAAAGAACGTATTCAAGACGATACAGATCCAGATTCAGATAACATTGCAAACCTTTACCAAAATAGTGGTTATCTCTTCTCAAATATTAATGCAGTAGAGACAAGTGTTCAAAACGACACTATAGATTTCGAGGTTCGTATTTCTGAAGGTAAACTCGCTTATTTTAATAAAGTAACCGTAAAAGGTAATGATAAAACTAAGGATAAGGTAATTTATAGAGAATTACTTACTAAGCCTGGTCAGCGCTATAGTAAAGCTGCAGTTGTTGGAACTATTAGAGAGCTTGGTCAATTAGGATTTTTTGATGCCCAACAGCTTACTCCTAATTTTGATAACTTTGATGCCGTAGGAGGTACTGTAGACTTAGAATACAATGTTGTAGAGCAAGGTGCCAGCCAGATAGAGCTTCAAGGAGGTTTTGGTGGTGGTGGTTTTGTAGGAACGCTAGGTCTTTCTTTCAATAACTTCTCTATTCAGAACATATTTAATAAGGATGCATATCAACCTCTTCCTATGGGAGATGGTCAAAAATTCTCTTTAAGAGCGCAAGCAAGTCAGTTTTTCCAAACGTATAGTGCTTCACTTACAGACCCATGGTTTGGTGGAAAAC
>OJBP01000139.1_pt1 | contig 48164 bp, 38 predicted proteins | sample 1590691 | NCBI WGS metagenome assembly OJBP01 (sample SAMN05416848, study PRJEB24817) | seawater metagenome | isolation source: Sea water | place: Canada:Atlantic | collected 2013-07 | reverse complement strand
CGAGATAGGAGTCCGTCTCGTGGGCTCGGAGATGTGTATAAGAGACAGCTTTTTCATCTGCCGTAGGAATTTTTGCAGTAGCTTTTAAAATGGAATCAATAACCGCAGAATTAACTTGCCGCTCATTTTGGGAAATGCAGGCAAAACCAATTATAAATGCTAAAACTGAAAGTGAGGTTTTCAAATTTGTTTGCTAAACTTTTTCTAAAATACATTTTTAATCCCATAAAAGATAACAACTTGTAAATTATAAAATTATAGCTTTCTTTTTGCCTTTCAAAAAACCAAAAAATAAAATATACCCATAACAAGCAATTATTAAAAATAGCGCAAACTTAAACCCAATGTTATCTGTTAAAAATCCGTATGCAGGCGGAATTACAGCTCCGCCAACAATTGCCATACAAAGCAATCCCGAGGCTTGTGGTTTTAAATCACCCAACCCGTCAATCGTTAAAGCAAAAATGGTCGGGAACATTATTGAATTGAACAGCCCAACCGCCAAAATAGACCACATGGATACCAAGCCATAGGTGTGCATGGAGATAAGCAACATGAGAACAGCCAGTCCCGCAAAAATAGAAAGGACTTTTGTGGGTTTCATTATTCGGGTAAGGTAAGCGCCCACAAATCTTCCCACCATCGCGCCGCTCCAATAGAAAACCACAAAAGCACCCACAATGGCTTTATTGTCAATTTTTCCTAAATCGGTATTTAAAAGATTTTCGGCAAGGTATTTCATCGTTTCATTTTGAAGGATTATTTCTGAAATATTCATGCTCATAAAATAATTCACCAAATAGCTGCCAATGGCAACTTCGGCACCTACGTATAGAAAAATGCCGAGCGCCCCGAGAATAACGATTTTGTTTTTCAGCAGTTTTCCGTAACCGCCCACGGGGCTTTTTTCCAAAATCTTCGGAAGTTTTATAAAAGCGAACATTAAAGCCAAAAGCCCTATAAATACAGCAATGAAAAGGAAGGGCGTTTGTACTGCGGAAGCTTCGGAAATGTAATAGGAACTTCTGTCAACATCTGTCAAAACCGAAATTTCTTCTGAGGATTTAATTGTATCACTCAACAAAAATGACGCGCCGATCAAGGGTGCGATTGCCGTTCCCAATGAATTGAAGGCTTGTGAAAGATTCAATCGGCTGGAAGCGCCGCCTTCACTTCCCAAGACCGAAACATAAGGATTGGCTGCCACTTGCAGCACGGTTATTCCGCCTGCGAGTGTAAAATATGCAATCAAAAATATCCAAAATACCCTTTCGGAAGCGGCTGGATAAAAGAGCAAGCAACCCACAGCCATAGTGACCAAGCCCACTATTATCCCTTTTTTATACCCAATTCGCGAAAGCAATGCTCCCGCGGGAACTGAAATTACTAAATAAGCCAAAAAGAAAGCAAATTGCACCAGTCCCGCCTGAAAATAACTGAGTTCAAAAACGTCTTTTAATCTTGGAATGAGGCTATCAACCAAAACGGTGATAAACCCCCAAAGGAAAAAAAGTACGGTAACGGTAATAAACGCGGAGCGGAAGGTTTTTTTTGGGGTCATGATTGGTTCTCTATATAATTACTTTTTATCATAAAAATCCGAGGAAAAATTTTCGTTTTTATCGTTTTGATATTTTGTTACCCAAAACCCATCGTGAATGGAATAATAGCCCGTTTCACCCTTTTTGTTCACGGCAATATAACCCACTTGAAAATCCTTATAGTTCGGACTCTTTTTAATAATTCTTCCTATCGCTTCCTCGCAAGCCTGTTGCGGTGTTTTGCCTTGGCGCATTAATTCTACTATTAAAAAACTGCCTACGGTTTTCAAAACTTCCTCGCCCAAACCCGTTGCGGTTGCGCCGCCAATTTCATTGTCGATAAAAAGGCCCGAACCAATTATTGGCGAATCTCCCACGCGTCCGGCCATTTTGTAAGCCAAACCGCTAGTGGTACAACCGCCCGAAATATCGCCGTTTTTGTCAATGGCGAGCATGCCGATGGTATCGTGGTTTTCAATATTTATAATGGGTTTATATTGCGAGGTTTTTTTCCATTCCTCCCAAGCTTTTTTAGAAGCTTCAGTTAGCAGATTTGTTTTTTCAAATCCTTCGGAAATCGCAAATTTTTCCGCGCCCTTTCCGGCCAAAATAACGTGCGGCGTATCTTCCATCACTTTACGTGCAACTGAAATTGGGTGCATAATATGCTGAAGGTAAACCACGGCGCCATAATCACCGTCCTTATTCATAATACAGGCATCCAGCGTAACATTGCCGTCCCGATCTGGCAAGCCACCAATGCCCACTGATTGGCCTTCGGCATTGGCTTCTTCAACCATACAGCCTTTTTCCACGGCGTCGAGGGCAGATTTTCCTTCCTGCAATACACGCCAGGCTTCAGCAGTGCTGTCTTTTACGTTCCAAGTGGCAATTACCATTGGAAAACCGGAAGCTTCATTTGGAGTTTTATTTTCTTCCAAAACTGAAGTTTTTATTTCCGAAGCGAAAACCGATGAGCCTACGGCAATTCCCAAAGTGGAAAGTGAGGCGTTTTGTATAAATTTTCTGCGTTTCATATAATTTTGGTTTCAGGTTTCAGGTTTCAGGTTTCAGGTTTCAGGTTTCAGGTTGAGGACTTTATTTTTAAAATTTAAGTGGTCATGATAGGTGTTTCCCTTTAGTCCTGTTTCATTTAATTTCAATCTCATCCACAAAAAGCCAAGCCTTTCCGCCGTAACCCAAATGCCCTTTTGGTAAATCGCCGAAGTTTTTTGCAATGATTTTTACGAATTGAACATTTTTTTCTATTTCAAATGAAATTGTTTTTATTTCAACTTCTTCGGAAGGGTGTGTGGCATCTATTTTTTGAATTGGCAATTCTGTAAAATCTTTTCCGTTTTCTGAAACTAAGCAGACAACCTCGGTGGGGTAAAAAATCCAACTGCGTTGGTCCCGTAAAAAACTTACCGCAACAGTTTTTACTTCTTTTTCAGAACCTAAATCCACAGTGGCTTTTAAATCTGTATCGTGGTAGCCTTGCCACGTACCAGTTCTAAAATCATTTGCTCCGTGAATGCCGTCAATTAATGCATTCTTTCCGCCGCCGTTGTATTGGTTGGCGTATTGGGTTTCCAAAGTTATGCTGAGGTTGGTGTCTATTTTGTAAAAATGGGTTTTAAGTAAAGTGCTCCGTTTGCCAAGATTTCTAGCAGAAGGCTTCAACGGAAGTTTCTCCGCATAAATTTTTAAAACAGTTTCTTCGGAAATGGTAAAGGGTTGTGTGTATTTTTTAAATTCTGAATCGTTCATTGAATAATAAATATCTGTTTTTGGTGATGAAACGCCCAGCGAAATCTGCGTTTCATTTTTAAAGGCCACTTCTCCTTTTACAATAAATGGAGGGAGGACGATTAAGTTTTCGGTAATTTCAGTTATTGGAATCTCATCATCCTTTGTGGCCCATTTAGAAGGTTTGTCAGTCATTTTAAAAACCAGTTTTCCGCCATCCATAATTTCGGAATGAAAGATAAAACTTCTGTTTAAGGATTTTCCGTTCAGTTTTGCTGAGGAAATATATTTGTTTTCATCGGAAAGGTTTTCAGCAGAAATCTCAAACTTTTTTCCGTCCTCCAAATTGATAATTGCCTTTTCAAACAAAGGCGTCCCAATAATATATTGATTGTTCGCTGGCGTTACGGGATAAAAGCCCATCGCACTGAAAATGTACCATGCGCTCATCTGTCCACAGTCTTCATTTCCGGAAATTCCATCAGGGGCGTTTTGGTACAATTCATTTAAAATTTGATGTACTTTTTCCTGCGTTTTTGCAGGCTTATTTACGAAATTATAGAGATAGGCCATATGGTGGCTTGGCTCGTTTCCGTGTGCGTATTGCCCAATCAAGCCTGTAATATCAGCTTGTTCGCGACCCGAAGTTTCATTTTTTGCGGTGAAAAGTTTGTCGAGTTGGTTTTCAAAGTCGTCTTTTCCGCCCATTAAATTTATAAGTCCTGAAATGTCCTGCGGGGCATAAAAACTATATTGCCACGAATTGGCTTCAGTGTAATTAAAGTTCACCTCATACGGGTCAAATGGTGCAAACCACGTATTGCGGAAGCGGCCGCGCATAAACTTGGTTTCGGGGTCAAAAACGTTTTTGTAATATTGCGCTCTTTCCGAATAAATTTGGTAATCTTCCATATTTCCCATCGCTTTTGCCATTTGGGCAATCGTCCAATCATCGTAGGCATATTCGAGCGTTTTAGAAACCGATTCACTCTCTTCTTCCACAGGAATAAAACCGAATTCCTTATAGCTTTTCAAACCCAATTTATCCTGCAACGTGCTGTGTTTCATAGCTTCAAAAGCTTTTTCGGCATCAAACCCGCGAATTCCTTTTAAATAAGCATCGGCAATTACGGGCACGGAATGATAGCCAATCATACAGCCCGTGTAATTGGCCGCCAAAGGCCAAATGGGGAGGATTCCGCCTTCGTCGTGTTTTGCCAAAAGTGAGTTTATAAAGTGGTTGGTACGTTCTTTTTCAATAATTGTGTACAGCGGATGCGCGGCGCGATAGGTGTCCCAAAGTGAAAAAACGGTGTAGTTTTCAAAATCGTTGCTTTGGTGAATTTCCAAATCCATTCCGCGGTAACGGCCGTCAACGTCTTGATACAGATTTGGTGCAATCATCGTATGATAAAGCGCTGTGTAAAAAATGGTTCTTTGATTTTCGTTTTGGGTTTCGATTTCGATTTTGCCCAGCTGTTTTTCCCAAGCAGCTTCGGCTTCTTCTTTTATTTGCTGAAATGTTTTGTTACCAATTTCAGCTTCCAGATTTTTCTTGGCACCGGCTTCGTCAACGGCTGAAATACCAACTTTTACAAAGAGTTCATTTCCTTTGGAAGCTTCGAACTCAAAAGCAACTTTTGTGGGATTGTCCCAATTGCCCACGAAGCGGGAATAATATTCTACATTCTTATAAGGCCGGGAAAATTCAATGTTGAAAAAAAGTCGCTGGTCCTTTGCCCAAGCCTCGGAATGGCGGTGCCCAGAAATTTCGGTTTTTGAAAGAGCCTTTATTTCAGAGCTTAAAACCATATCGCGATGCTCGATATCGAGGATTAAAATCTGTTTTGAACCCTTCGGAAAAGTATAGTGATGAATACCGCTGCGTTTGGAAACCGTGAGTTCTACTTCAATATTTGTATCGTCCAAAAACACTTTGTAATAGCCGGGGGAAGCGGTTTCATTTTCGTGTGAAAAGTGTGCGCGATAGCCAGAATTTCCACTGGCGCCATTATTAAAATTCGCAGCATTGGTAGGCATTAAAAGCACATCGCCATAATCGCTGACGCCCGTTCCGCTAAGGTGTGTGTGCGAAAAGCCGTAAATATATTCATCACTGTAATGATAGCCGCTGCAGCCGTCCCAGCCTTCCAAGCGCGTGTCGGGGCTTAACTGCATCATCCCGAAAGGCATGGTGGCGCCGGGATAGGTGTGGCCGTGCCCACCCGTGCCGATAAATGGATTTACAAAAGAAGTCAGTTTTTCAGAAGAAATTTGCTGTGAAAAACAGAAAGCAGAGCATAAAAAAATGAGTAGGGATAGGGTGTTTCGCATTTCAAAAAAATATTTTGAAAAGATACTAAAACCGTTAAAATAAAGTGAAGTTACACCTCAGTTTTTTGAAACGTACTATCTTTAAAAATTCTCTGTACCCTATGCGTTGGTTCATTTTTATCGTCATCTACATTCTGGTTGATATCTATGCCTTTCAGGCTGTAAAAACAATTGCAAAAAGTCCGTGGCTGCACGGGTTTTATGTTTTTATCTCACTGGCGGTTTTGGCTGGACTGATTTATGAACTTTCTTTTTTGGGGTCTGCAAAAATGATGGAGCCTCCAAAAATGTATTTCTTCGGAATTTTTCTGGCTGTCTTTGTTCCAAAATTGATAATAATCGTGTTTATGTTTGGAGAAGACATAGCCCGATTTTTTGTTGGAATATTTATGAAAGTGGCCGGAAGTGATGAGGCGCAATTTATGGCTTCCCGCAGAAAGTTTGTAAGTACCATTGCTTTGGGGATTGCGGCAATTCCCTTTGCCTCGCTGCTTTACGGAATGATTCAGGGAAAGTACAATTACAAGGTGTTGAAATATGCTTTGGAATTTGATGATCTGCCAGATGCATTTGACGGTTTTACACTTACACAAATAAGCGATATCCATAGCGGCAGTTTTGACAATCGAAACAAAATTGAATATGCAGTGGAACTTATTAATAAGCAACAAAGCGACGCGATTCTTTTTACCGGCGATTTGGTAAATAATATTGCCGATGAAATGAACGATTGGAAACAACTGTTTTCAACTTTAAAAGCACCGCAAGGTGTTTTTTCTGTTTTGGGAAATCATGATTATGGTGATTATGTTTCCTGGAAAAGTGCTTCCGAAAAAGCTGAAAACCTTCAGAAATTAAAATCCATTCAAAAAGAAATGGGCTGGAATTTGCTGCTGAATGAAAACCGATATTTTGAAAGGGATGGTCAAAAAATAGCTTTGGTAGGCGTTGAAAATTGGGGCGAAAATGGTTTTAAACAAGCTGGAGATTTGGACAAAGCCCTTGAAGGCATTTCCGACAATGACTTTAAAATCTTGATGAGTCACGACCCATCGCACTGGCAATCAAAGATAAAACGTGATCCGAGACATTTTCATTTAACATTGAGCGGGCACACCCACGGAATGCAGTTTGGGATTGAGATACCCGGAATCATAAAATGGAGCCCGATAAAGTACAGGTATAAAAATTGGGCGGGAATTTATGAGGAATTTGGAAGGTATATAAATGTGAATCGTGGTTTTGGTTTTTTGGGCTATCCGGGCAGGGTGGGCATTTGGCCAGAGATTACGGTAATCCAACTTAAAAAGAAACAGAATACCGTATAATAATCGGGAAATGTTATATTTGTAATACAATTGTTCAACTAACACATTAAGGCAAATGTCAAAATTTGGAGAATTAATTGAAACAAGGGTTCCAGTTCTGTTGGACTTTTATGCGGAATGGGACGAAGCCTGCAAAGAAATGCACCCAGTATTGAGAGACGTTGCCGCGGCACTTGGCGATAAAGCACGTGTTATCAAAATAGACGTTGACAAAAATAAGGAACTTGCCGAAGCTCTTAGAGTTAAAGGCCTTCCCACCCTAATGATCTACAAAAATGGCGAAATGAAATGGCGACAAAGCGGGGAACAGGATGCCAATACACTTATTGGGCTTGTGAACGAATATGTTTAGACGCTCTAAACCCCTCATTTATTTATCAGTACATTACTTTATTTCATAAAAAATTATGGAAAAGAGTGTATTTTTGTAAGTATTCTCTTCTTTCTCCCCTCTTTCCTTTAGTTTATTGAATTTCCTACAATAAATGTTAAAATTTTAAAATTTTATCGTTAAAGTGATTGTAAATTCGGATTAAGTCTTTTAATTTGTCCGAAAAATTTTACTTTATCCCCAGAATGCTATGAAAAAATCCTACAATCCTTCTTCCTTAATTGGAGGAATAGTTTTCCTTTTTCTAATATTTTCCTCAATGTCCAACCAAGCACAGGTAGGCATTGGCACAACGAACCCCAATGCCTCTTCTGCGCTTGATATTTCTTCCACAACCCAAGGTTTGTTATTGCCGCGTATGACAACGGCACAACGTAGTGCACTAAGTGCTACTGCTGCTAATAGTCTAATGGTTTACGATACTGACTTAAAATCGTTTTATTACTTTGATGCAACGGCACTTCCTGCGCCGGGAACTTGGATAAAAATAAATGCGGCTGCCAATCAAAGGGATAATTATAAGTTAGTTAAGTCAGTTGCCGATTTAGCGCCTGAATTGATAGCGGGCGGTGGAAATAACTATAAACTTTCTACGAACACATATTACGAAATTAATGGTCTCATAACTTTAGCTAAACCCATAGATTTAAATAATGCTTATGTTTCGGGATTAGATGCAAATGAAGATATCCTCTCATTTCCAGGAGGGATCGTTTTTCAGGGAAATACGGGCGGAAGCATTAGAAATGTCACTTTAAAAGGAGCAAAAGCTTTCGAGATTACGGGTCCCGGTAAATCATCTCAAACATCCTTGCTTGTTCAAAATACAGTTGTTGCTGGAATGACAACTAATGTTGGAAGTATTTCTGGATTTGGTCTATATTTCGGAAACATTATACAATTCGTATTTAATAAAGATGGAATATCTTATAGTGAAATCGGAAACTTACTTTTAAACAATCAAGCTTGGCTAGATAGCAATGAAGGAACTTTCGAAAAATTTACTGGGAGTTTTGACCTTATTGAAAAGGTGAGTGGTTTTAGTACCGTCAATGGTTCGGATATTGCAATTGATGTGAGCTCAAACCCAACTGTTGGTAGTGGAGTTTTACAAGGGACAGTTTTTTCTGGGACAACTACGGCTCCCTCTGGATATATTAAAAAATATACTACTGGTTCTTACACAGACTATAACTTTACAAATTCTTGGACTGTTAACTGTCCAGGTATTCCGAAAGAAAGTGATGATCTGGCTACAGCAAATTTATATTTTGACACTTCCAGTGTTATTAATGTTACCAATACTAATGCATTTAAGCTTCCCGTGAACACAAAGTCTGTAAGGCTTTTTCGCAGTAAAGTTAGAGCGTCTCCTAATGAAAATAATAGCATACAGTACCAAGGTAATAAAAGTAGGGCAGTAAACATTTTTGCAAACTTTTCATTCACAGCTACCGGAGGTTCTCGTTACAGTTTTTCGATATATAAAAATGGAACAATTGTGGAAGGAACAGAGGCCATTTTTGATGTGCTATCTACAAACCAAAGACAAACAGCATCTGTAATAGGAACCGTAAATGTTATTCCTGGAGATTATATTGAAATATATGTTCAGAAAACAACTGCTGGGAATGAGCAATTCTTGGTGACTTCTTATAATCTCATTATGAATTAATTGTTTTACAAAACTAACCTTTATTCTAACCCAGGAATCTCCAAAACCTTCGGCTAAACCAGCCGAAGGTTTTTTTCAGATTTTAAACTATCGTGAATAATTACAATGTTTCTGGAACATATATTTTTTAAAACAGATTGAAGACATTTTTTTTCAAAAATTTCCTCATATCAACCAGTGACGAATCTCCCATAAGCCATAGATGCCCCCTAAATAGAGTATGAATAGAGTATGAATAGAGTATGAAAAGAGTATGGTATCCTCTATTCTGTCCGCCTACAGAAAATACTTTAAGAACAAGAATCAAACGCCGCGGGAGATAAATTCTTTTCCTTCAAATATTCCAAAACCTTCGGCAAAACAAACCGAAGGTTTTTTTCTGCCTTTAGGCTATCGTGAAACACAACTACGCTTCCGGGCTTTATATTTTTCAACACATTTTGAAGGCATTTTTCTGGGGAAGTGTTGGCGTCATAATCATAGCTGATGATATCCCACATCACAATTTTATAACCTTTTGCTTGAAGAGCTTTGGCTTGTTTTGAAGTGATTTTTCCGTAGGGTGGTCTAAATAATTTTGAGTTGATTACCTTATCAGCTAAAAGCGTATTTGCAATATAAGTTGAGGTATTGGTTTTCCAACCGTTCAAATGGTTGTGAGTATGGTTGCCAACCGCATGACCTTCCGCAATAATTCTTTCAAAAAGCGCTGGATATTTTTTTGCATTTTCGCCTATACAGAAAAAGGTTGCTTTGGCATTATTTTTTTTCAATTCGTCTAACACCCACGGAGTAACTTCGGGAATGGGGCCATCATCAAAAGTGAGAAATATAGCATTTTTTTTTCGTGAAAAAGCCCAGATTCGCTCAGGGTATAACCGCTGTATGAATCTGGGCATTTTTACCAAATTGAACTCCAAAATGTTTTAATTTACGGGCACATCCTCGTTAACCTGATTGGTTGGCTCCAGTTCCATTTCTTCCAGTAGCGGAGAATCCAGTGGAATTTCAATGGTGGAATCTTTTTCAACATCTTTGTCTAAATCCATGGCCTCATCTGGAGAATAGAAGTGGCGGAAGAGCTTTAAATAGTCGTTAAACTCTTTTGCTTCACCTCTGCCATATTGTTCTTCATCATACACAACCACCAGCTGTACTAGGCCGCGGTAACGCTCCATATCGCTAATTATATCTTCTGCGATGGCACGTTGTTTATTAAATTTCAAACTATTGTAATAAGTTAAATTTTCTTGATATTTTTTGGTAACATCTTCATAGACCTTGCGAGCCTTTTCGGGTTTGTCAAGCTCGTAGTAACCAATAACAAATGGTTCCAAAAGGGAATAATATTCAAAATAATTTATTGGCATCTTCTCCATTGCAAGATCCAGCACCTTTTCGGCTTTTTCGTTCTTATCTTCGTTAATAAGTGCTTCTGCAAGCCGAGCAAGATTGCTTCTATAAGTTATGCCATTTCTTCTGGTCTCGGTATCGTGATAAATGTCCGGGCTGCCGCTATTGCCCCAATCCCAAGACATAACAATATCATACATTTTATCAGTATCAATTCTGCCCATATCAAAAGGACTTCTTTTGTTTAAAGGGGTTTTAATGGGAACTAATTTATAAACCACTCCGTCCAACTGCAGATAATCTTTCATCCACAAATAATCATCATCACCAAAGCTTCCGCCACTGAAATAAATAGGCCGTTCCCAATTATTGTTGGCGATAATGTCCAGCATCATCATTCTGTTTTTATAAATAATATCGCCCTTAAGATTAATGTCTATATATGGAACAATCTTATCGGCATCCTTTTCATCAACTATACCATTTCGTAATACAGCTTCTTTATCTACAGGTATTCGAATAATTTTTGAAGGAAAAGTGTTTACTTGCTGTCCACTAGGAAGTTCCATTTGGGTTGCTGGGCTGTCATTGGCCACAAAATTCATCCACGTTTTAATGTCAATAGTGTCCTGAGTAGTTTGTTGATATATTAAAAAATCGCGTGTTCCCCAACGGTATTTGTTATGCGATAGTTGTGAAGGGATAGGGTCACTGGTAAAGGCCTTTTTCTTCATATCATCAATATACCAATCTGTCTGGAACAGGCTAGTGTTAACGATACGTACATCTTGCCTATAGCCTTCAATGTTTTGTGCGTACCAAAGCGCAAAGGTGTCATTGTCGCCAATGGTAAAGAGAATCGCGTTTTTATCGCAGGAGTCCAAATACATTTTGGCCATACTCTGCGCGGTATATCGGTTACTTCGGTCGTGGTCGTCCCAATTTTGGGTGGCGAGCAAAACTGGTGCGGCCAAAGTAGTAATGGCAAGTACTACAGGCAATGCTATTTTCGGTTTTAAATAATCCTTTGCTAGGTCAAAAAGGGCATAGACGCCATAACCTATCCAAATGGCAAAAACATAGAAGCTTCCTACAAGCGCATAATCACGCTCCCGTGGCTCAAAAGGTCTTTCGTTCAGATAAACTTTAAGTGCCAGTCCTGTGAAGAGAAAGAACACAAGCAATACCCAAAAGCTCTTTTGGTCATTTTTAAAATGAAAAACCAAGCCAATAATTCCTAAAATGAGCGGAAGGAAAAAGTAGGTGTTTCGTGCTTTGTTATCTTTCATGTCACTGGTAAGGCTGTCTTGATTGCCCAAGCGCAATTCGTCAATAAATTTAATTCCACTTATCCAATTGCCATGAAGGTCTGTATATTGGCCCTGCACATCGTCCTGTCTACCGGTGAAATTCCACATAAAATAACGCCAGTACATATAGCCAAACTGAAACTCGAACATAAATTTCATGTTCTGAAAAAAGGACGGTTTTTGAATATCTATATATTGTCCAAAATTTTTCAAGAACTTGTCATAATCGCTTTTGTCAACCAGACCTTGGTTGTAAGCCTGTTTAAACTTATTGACTTCTTCTACTAGTCTAGGTTCGCTTAAATATTCACTTTTTATCGAAAAATCCAATCCTCCCGTAAATTCCATGTAGTTGGCATTGTGTTCTGTACTCCACATACGGGGCATAAAGGCCTTTTGTGAATCCTCGGTATTTTGACCGGCATTTTTGTAATTGTTTACGATGATGTATTTTCCGGTAGCTTCATCCTTTTCGTATTTTGGTTTTTCGTCTTTATAAGGGTTGTCTTCATCAAGTCCAACGTAGGTTTCAGTGAAAAGAGGCCCATAAAAAAGATGGGTTTCTGGGTACTGTTCGCGATTGTAATAGGCCAATAGCTCACGTGCGTTGTTGGGGTTGTTCTCGTTAATTACCGTTCCCGCATTGGCGCGAATGGGCAACATCAACCAACTTGAAAATCCAATAAATATAAAAAGTACGCATAATAAAAGGGTGTTTAGCTGTACAAATCCTTTTTTTCGAGTCAAACGAAGTCCGTAAATGAATAGTACTATAAAAAGAACCGCGGCGAAAATGGTTCCGGAGTTAAACGGAAGCCCAATGCTATTGACAAAGAATAGTTCCGAAGCACTGAAAAATTTCATCGTCATTGGCAATAAAAGCTTGAAGATGAATAAGAGTATGGCTACGGTTACAATATTTGCAATGATGAAGTTTTTTACCGTAACGGTTTTATAATGCTTGAAAAAGTACAAAAATCCGATGGCCGGAATGGTAAGTAATGCCATAAAATGAACTCCAAAGGAAAGTCCGATAATAAAAGCAATTAAAATAACCCAACGGTTACCACGCGGATCAAGCATTTCCCGCTCCCAGCGCAAGGCGGTATAAAACAATACCGACATTAAGAAAGCCGCACTTGCATATACTTCAGCTTCTACGGCATTAAACCAAAAACTATCCGTGAACGCAAAGGCTAATGATCCCACAGCAGCACTACCAAGAATGGCTATTGAGCCAGTTTTTTCGATTTCTTGATGTTTAGAAACCAAATTGGTAAGCAAGATAGTTAGCGACCAAAACATAAATAGTATGGTAAATGCACTGGCAAAAACGGACATTAGGTTTATGGTAAGCGCTATTTGTGAAGCCTCAGCAGCAAAAATTGAGAAAAAGGCACCGAGCAATTGGTAGAGCGGAGCTCCCGGGGGGTGTCCAACCTCTAAATTACTAGCAGTTGTAATATATTCACCTGCATCCCAAAAACTGGCTGTAGGCTCAACGGTTAACCAATACGTAGTCAATGAAATAGCAAAGACAAGCCAACCTGTGATCTTGTTCCATTTTGTAAAGCTGAAAGAACCCATAAGCACTTAAAAAAAATTATGGGACGAATTTACTAATAATATACATAGCCCCAAGTATGTAATTGAGGTAACGTATAATATGATGTGATATTTTTAACGTATAACGACTTTGAAAAAAGGGAACGCATTTTTTTGCAATAAAATGTTTGCACAACACAAACTTTGTATTAAATTTGCCACCTCATTGTGGAATTGGCCCATGGTGTAACTGGCAACACGTCTGGTTTTGGTCCAGAAGAGTCTAGGTTCGAGCCCTAGTGGGCCAACTTTATTAAACCCTAAATAGCTTTAAAGCAAGCGTTTAGGGTTTTTTTGTACCGCCCATTGTACCGCCCAATTTTAATTTTTAAACCTGTTATATTAATAATTCAAAGCAATTTCATTTCAAAGTAAAGAATGTTTGGCGCTGGGTATCGGTCAATACCTTCAGTTATTTTTTAATTGATCATTCAGTTTATCACATTGCATTCATTGCAAATGATTTAAATACCCAGTTGCAAGTCATAATTGTTAAACGATACCTGTAGCAACGGTACACTTTAACCAGAATGTTATTTAACCACTTCATAAGGAAATGTATAGTCGAGAAGTTCAACATTATGCAATCATTCTTATTGAACTTTTTAATTTTAATTTTTTTAGAAGTTCCTTAAAAGAAAGAACCACAGATTCAAAAAATTTATCTTCTTTGCAATTCTCCAACAGTTGCCGTTGTAAATCCGTTACAATTCTTCAACATTCCCGTTGCAGCATAGTAGAATTTAAGGAAGTAGCCAACGTCATTGTTATTAAATAACTGATCATATACCTTTGCAACGGCGCGGTTGCCATTTTTCAATATTCTACATAAGTTACAGAAAAATTTAGGTATCTATCTTCAGCGTAACATAAATATTTACTTTGCAGTAATTAAATCTAATTATTAGAAAGAAAAAGGGCTAAACCTCACGATTAGCCCTTAATAATAAGAAAGATCACATGCGGCGGATTGTTTTTTAAATATCATCAAGGGTCTAATAGAACATCTCGTTACACCAAACAAAACTTCCCATTAAGACCATTGTCCATTCAATAAAAAACGCGGATTTCCGTACGCTTGCATTTCTTTTTCTGGGGAGTATTTAAAATCTTTTAAATTGGGGAGAGTTACTAATTTACGAAAAATTTAATTTGCGGCCCAAAAGGGAACATATTTAGAAAACTTGGTAGAATTATTATTCGGATCTTCCTGTTTAATTTTTCCTAACTCAACTGCTTGTTTAATTAATAAAGATATTTGGGGTCTTTGATGTGTTGTCATTCTAAGTCTTTCTCTAAGGGAATTATTTGTTAGAGAACTATTTGAAAGAAACTGTATTACACTATGTTGATATACCGCTTCAATTCTCTCATCTTGACTCATCTCTGAAAATTTTCTTGGACTATACATTATAACCTTAAAAGAGTTAGCTCCTTCTATGAATTTTAGCGGGGGTAAACCATAAAATTCTATGGAGGCAACAGCTTTCGCAAAACCCGAACCTCTTTCTTCACAAATACCATATTTTCTAAAGGCTTTAGCTAAAATTTCATTTCTAGATTCAGGTGTTGTGCCAATTAGCCTATCTATTTTTTTTGTGGGTAGTAATCTCCCTGGATTAGTTATTTCTAATCTATCATCAAAAATTTCAATCATTGGACTTGTTCCTCTAATAGAAAAATCTTGATGAATTAAGGCATTAGCCACTAACTCTCTAATTGCGATTTCAGGATATACAGAAGTGGTTTTTCTCAAGGCTTTTTCAATTATCTCGCTAGATGGTAGTTTGCCTAAAATAAAATCTATCAAATTAGAAAATCGAATGGCATAACCTCTATTTCCAGTCCATTCATTTGCTGACCCTATCTTATTTTTACCTTCATATTTTATTACACGAATGGATTTTCGAGATAATGAATCAAAATTACTTAAATCCCTTGCGGATGAAATTGCACCAAAATTGGTTATATAGTACCCTCCATTATCTACAGATTCAATTAATTTTTCATCCTCCATCCATTTTAATATTTCTAAATTATTAGAAGAAAGACGGTGACTTAAGAGCTCAGCAATCTTTTTATAATCTAATAACTCTAATACTTCCTCTTCACTTAATAAACTGGAGCACCTGAGTTCTTCAAATTGAGGTGTTTTACTATGCATAAATAAAGATCCTACTTCATGCCTTGAAGCTTTTCGGGTGGTTCCGCCGGAACGTATAAATGTATTGTCTACTGACGCTCCTCTTTCATGTGCGGGCTTTACTAAACTTTCTTTTATATACACAAAAAGAATATCTTTGTTTTTATATTGTATTGACCGATGTTCGATTATTAATGGAGGTTCTATTGAGTCCCTTCCTAAACTAGTTAACCTATCAACAATTTTTGACGCATCATCGGAGGATATTCCAACAACATTGGCGTCATTATCTCTTATTCCGAATACTAAAAATCCACCACCAGATAAATTAGCAAAAGCTACTAAATGCTGTCGTAATTTATCTTTATTAGGCGATAATTTCTCTTTCCAATCAATTTCGTTTAATTCGTTTGTTATTGGATTAAGGCTTTGATCTAATAAAGCAATTCCTCTATTTAACCATTTATCTGACATGTGTAACGTTTCTAATTAAGTAAAAACTTGCTGTAAATCAACAAGTTATATGAAAGTGCACGTTTCTAATTAAGCAAAAAATAAAATTAATAGAAGTTATTAACAATTAGCAATTTATATAATCTAAAAGAAATGGCATTTATTGATTTAATTATAAAATTAACAAGTTCAAATATATGCAAATGTAAAAGCTCACAAAAAACAATTTATACACAACTGTTAATATTGCTTAACCTTCCAAATGGAAGACTCTTTATAGATAATTGAAAATTCTTTTTTCCTCACAATCCCGCTGGCCCTAATTGCAGAAGCCTAAACCAATACAAGAGAACAAGAGATTATAAATGTTCACGAAACGAATGTTACAAGAAATTTAACCTTAAAATTGGAACCATATTTGGTTCGGCGCTATTTATCTGGCTACTTCACAAAAGAAAGTACCGCTTACTTGTAATGCTGAAAGAAAAAGCACCGCAAATGTTAGGAGAAAATAATATAATAGAAATTAATGAAAACTTTAATGGCTCACTTAAAAAGAATAAGCATAATGGACAAAAGCTTTCAGACGATTGGTCTCATTTACGTAAGGACAGCAAACCCTACAAACCTAAAAAAGCTGTAAATGGGTTTATCGAAAGGAACGGTAATATAGTATTACAAATTGAATAGAATCTACACCCGCGTAACAATAATACATAGGGCGCACCAGTATGTTAATTCCAACACGCATACAAATAAATATAATTGAAAACTTTTTGAGACTCTTAAAACGTAGTCTTAATGGAATTTACCACCAGGTAAGCGACAAACATTTAGCGCTATTTGGAGGAGTACGCAAGTTGGTTTAATACTCGCAAACTTACTTGGCTGGAAGTATTGAAAGCTTCCTTTATCAAAGTTAGAGTTATTTAAGTTATAAAAAACGCCCCATTTTTAGGGGCGTGAATTTTTTAGAGATTAGAGAATTTTTTAGTTAGGTTTTACCAAAGAATTTGATCTCTTTTTTTCATAATATAGAAGTTTAAGGGTAAATATAAAGGTTTTAGTCACGTGTGCAAGTTAAAAATAGAATAATTTTAATCATTAAGTAAGATTTTTCTGTCAATTACACACTCCAAGATTCTTGCCAAACTTAAAATTACCATCGTGAAAAACAGTTGAATCCTCAAAAGTTTGAGTTGTCACCTTAGTTAGATTTGAAAGACCGTGCTTTGCTTTAACAAATAATACATACTCTAAATTTTGTGTATCAATATCGGTAGATAAATCAACAAGGGTTCTAACTAATACCGCATGTTCTCCAGAACCAATAGCCTTTTTATATCTCGGAATTGAATATATTTTTTTCCTGCTTAGTTTTATATTTGTAGTTCTGTGATTAACTTTTATCTTATCAACTATGTAAGGTGTTTTTCTGTACAATTCAAACTCAACAGAATACGCATCATAGATTGATCTATTTACAATTTTAAAAAAATAAAATTTTTTACCATGTTCGTCTAATCGAAAACAAATTTTATCCGAAATTTCGATTTTTGGGGATAAATATCTCAACAAAATTAGAGCAAAAATAGAAGTTGAAACAATGCCAGTTATGAGAGTGAGAAAAAGATCTAGTAATACTGAATCAGTCATAATTATTTTAATATTAATAAAAAATCTAATTTAATAATATTTTAACAATAACCTAACATTATAAAAATTTTGCAAGAATGAACTATCTTTACCGCAGCAAAGGCTTCATAGAAATTCTTAAATATTCTCGTTGCATGTTGTTGAGTTTAAGGCAATAGTCTATTTCCTGGCTAATTAATAACTGATCATTTGCTGGTGCACCGTCTCCGTTGCAATTTTTAATTATTCTCGTTGCGGAACAGAAGAATTTAAGAAAGTAGCCTGCGTCATTGCTATTAAACAACTAATCATTGCAGGTGCAACGGAGCCGTTGCTATTCTTCAAGAATGCTGTTGCGGTACAGAAGAATTTAAGGGAGTAGCCTGTGTCATTGCTGTTAAACAACTAATCATTTGCAGGTGAAACGGCCACCGTTGCAATTTTTCAATGCTACCGTTGCGGTATAGAGATTTTAAGCGAGTAGTCCTCGTCATTACTATTGAATAACTTATTCTTTACAGCGCAACGGCCGCAATTTTCAATATTCTTGTTTAGGCATAAACGAATTAAGTCAATAGCCCGCGTCATGGTTATTCAATAACTGATCATTTAACAGTGCAACGACGCCCTTGCCATTCTTCAATATTCTCCATAAGGCACTGAAAATTTAGGTATCTATCCCAAGCGGAACATAAATGTATATACTTTACAGTAAGGGAATCTATTTATTATAAAGAAAAAGGGCTAAACCTCACGATCAGCCCTTACTGGTAAGAAAGTTGGCAAGTGGTTAGTTAATGTCATCAAATGTCTAACAGAAAATCTTGTTAAGCCAAACAAAACCTCTTATTATGTCCATTGTCAATTCACTAAAAAACGAGCGTTTCCATCCGCTTGCCTTTCTTATTCTGGGGAGTATTTAAAAGCTCATAAATTGGGGAGAGATACTAATTTACAAAAAATTTTAAATTCCAAGGTATCAATGCTTTATGAAATGTCTATTTTTCATATATCTATTATAATATATTTGGAAACATTGGTAACTGGAACTTCCGTAAGCGGGGAAAGAAGTATAATGCATTACCAAACATATAGGCTTAAAAAAATGGCGTGAGAAAACTTGAAAGATCACTCAAGGATGAATTTGACAAAGCCAACTTGAAAATTGGCCGGGATACATTGTTCAATATCCTTAGAAAGCACGAGATGCTGACGCTTAGAAAAAAATATAGTTCAAGAACAACAAACTCCTTACACAGGTTCAGAAAATATAAAAACATCATAAAAGAAGTAAAGGTTACAAGACCCAACCATGTCTGGGTAAGTGATATTACTTACATCAGAACCATAAAAGGCTTTTGTTATCTGGCACTCATAACAGATATGCATTCCCGAAAAATCATTGGTTATGACCTTAGCAATAGTCTGGAACTTAAAGGGTGCGTAAGGGCTTTAAATAAAGCTCTGTATCAAGCTAAAAACATAGAACAGCTTATCCATCATTCGGACAGGGGCATCCAGTACTGTAGCACGCTATACACGCAAATACTTAAAAGAAACAAGGTAGGAATTAGTATGACAGAGGAAAACCATTGCTATGAAAATGCTATGGCAGAGCGTGTAAATGGTATATTGAAAGACGAGTTCTATCTCGACCAGACCTTTACTGACGTGGCCCACGCCAAAAGGGCAACAAAAAATGCAATCAAATTATACAATGAAATAAGATTACATTTATCTTTAAACTTCAAAACACCAAATATGGTATATTTAAAAACAGCATAAAATCAATTTTAACCTGTAGCCATATTTCAGGACAAGCCATTCAAAAAAGAGAAAACTGAATTTGGAAGGAGAATGAGACACTTTGGTTTGAAGAGGTACAAAAGAATAAAGCCGAGGGTGAAAAAGAACAACCTCGTGAAGAAGGTATACACAAAAAAAAGGAAAAAGGAATTTAAAGATAAAGTTCAAATATGATAGCAAAACGGAATCATATAAGAGTATTTGTAGCATCAACTGTTTACAATTTTGAATACCCGTTAAAGCAAATTTATGAGCTATTGGATAGTTATGGGTATGATGTTTTAATGTCGCATAAGGGTACTATTCTTTTAGACAGCCTACAATCAAACCTTAAAAACTGTACAGACGGTGTAGAAGAATGTGATGTATTTGTAGGTTTCATACGACCTAATTATGGTTCAGGCGTTTTGGATAGAGGTGGGAAATCTATAACCCATTTTGAATTTGAAACCGCTTTTAATCGCAACATTCCAAGATTCGTTTTAGCCGATTATCGGGTTGAGTTCACAAGATCTCTTTTTAAAGACTCTTTCGTTATTGAGGACATGACTACAAAAAAGATTGATTTCGATAAAATATCATTTGAAGACAATGGCGTAATGGACACCAGATGCATCAGAATGTACAATCAGGCTATAAAAGACAAGGAAAGACCAGCGTCCAAAAGAACTGGTAATTGGGTTCAACCTTTTATCAGCTACGATGATATCAAGATGCATTTAGAAAGTCAGTTCAAATATCCGGAACGCATTCAAAAATTAATTAACAAGTCTAAAGTATGAGTGCAAAATCTTTTATAAATGAGCTTATCAGCCAACAAGAGCATTCCTCCCTTGAGTTTAAAAGCGGTTGGAATATTGACGCGATTTTAAAGACCATTTGTGCTTTTTTAAATACAGAAGGGGGCTGGATAATTGTTGGACACAATGAAAAAGAAGTAATTGGCTTACCTGACATTAATGAGCAACAGGTGAATCAACTCAAGCAAAATGCATTGGAAAATATTTTTCCGCAACCTCTTGTTTATATTCAGTTAGAAACAGTAAATCAAAAGTCGGTAGTGCTTTTGAATGTCTTAAAGGGATCAAGACAACCCTATTCTTATAAAAAGAAATATTACATCAGAAAAGCAGGTCATACCCATGAAGCAAGCCCTGACGATATTAGTTTGATTTTAAGATCAGCCAATCAATATGCATCGAGTTGGGAAAAGCAGACTGCCATTGATGCCACCTTTAAAGACCTCAATGAGATAGAAATTGCGAATACTATTGAGGCTGCTCATAAACTTGGAAAGGCCAGCACATTACCTGAGAGTCCAAAAGAATTTTTAAGCTACTTTCAGCTAGTTGATTATTCAGCAGTAAAGAATGGAGCGGTTATTATATATGGCCATGAGCCTACTAAATTTTTTACTCAATGTAGGGTTCGCATCACCAATATGCCTGAGGGGTCGACCGGTAATAAATTCAATGATATTGAAATAATTGAGGATAATCTCTTCGTCTCTTTTAGTCGAGTAATGAGTTATTTCAAAAAGAACAACCCAATCATAAGTGAATTTAGGGCCGATAGTCCGCTAAGAACTGACCGTGAGCAATATCCATTTGCCGCACTGGACGAAGCAATTGTTAATGCGATGGTTCACCGGGATTATGGAGATATGTCCGGTGAAATAACAATCAATATTCATTCAGACAAAATTGAGATCATCAACTCAGGTGAAATACCTTCGGACATTATAAAAGGCAAAAACAAAATAGAATCTCATCATTCTGTTTTAAGAAATCCAACCATTGCCCACATGTTTTTCCTAAGAGGCAAAATGGAGAAACTTGGCAGAGGTCTTTCTCTTATAAAAAAGCAGTTTGACGAAGTAGGTCTCAAATCTCCTGAATGGACTTTTCAAAGTGGCTATACCAAATTGACACTCTATGGCAAAAAGGAAGAGATTAAAGTAAGTAACCGAATGGTACATTTTCTTAGTGAAATGAATCCTGATATAACTTATTCGAGTGAAGACTACATGGAGTTTTTTATGGGAGATATTAAAGACAGAACAGCCAGAATGGATCTTCAAAAACTTACTGAAGGAGGCTGGCTTAAAAAGGTTGGAGATGGACCTCAGACCAGATATTCCAAAACGAGTAAAAAATTGCCGGATAGTGCCAGATAGAGGTAATGAATGAACACCCAAGCCTTGTATTACAGATATTTAACAAATTCGCAGCTATCGTTATTTTGCCGGATAGTTGCCGGTTATAGATTGGATCCCATTGTTAGAGGTTTGCCGGACTTTGCCGGATAGTTAATCTAAAACAGAGAAATCAGTCTATTTGCGCAGATATATTACGGTTTAAAATTGCCGGTTATTGCCGGATAAATAATTAAGGAAAACTAAATGGGCAAGCAAAACAAAAAAAATAAGCACGAAAGCACAACATAGCATAAAGCTTATGGCGGGGGACCGATTGACAGATAGGTTTTCACTCTGTAGCCTGCTTTTGGTTTCTTTGGACAGGAAAGTACTTCGAAACTGCCACAGGCCATATTCAAACCGTTGTCACCAAGAAAAAAATAATTACTTAGAACAAAAAACATATTCTATGGCTTAGTCTGTTTCTAAAGCCAATTTTTATCTGAAAAGGTTCTTTATGAAACACGGCAAATCTTATATACTAAACTTTAGCACACAATAAGAATCCATGAACAACAACGAATTAATTAAAGAAGTTTTAAAAGAATATTTCTCCGATTTTAAAGAATACCATTTAATAATTCTTGTTGCATTTGCTTTAATAATAGCACTTATTCAAATAATTCAGGCTGTATGGGTCTCTCAGAAAATTGAAAAATTCAAAAATGAATTAAAAAAATCTGAAATTAAATTTTCAAGATACAATGAAATGCAAATTAAAATATTGAGTGAATCGTATCAATTATTGTCAGATTTTCATGAAAGCACCTTGAATGTTACAAGAGGAAATTTGTCACCTGAGGTACTAAATAAAAGAGCAAAAAAATGGTTGGAAGATTATTATGATTTTCATAAACACTATTCGAGAAATAAATTCATTTTTTTCCCCAGTATAAAGGCTAAGCTATCGGCTATCTTTTATACTTTCGAAAGAATGAAGACTCTTGTTAAAATTGAACATGATAATAGTCAAATTCACTATACAATTGAAAGTGGTGAAGTTCAATTCGTAGGGGATTTCAAAAATCTTGAAAGGATACATGAGGAACTTAGTAATCTGAATAAAAATGATACAATCAGATATACTCTATCTAATATTGAAAACTTAAAAAAAGAAATTGAAGATTTTTTCACTTCATTACAGAATTGATTACGCGTGCTAACACCTAATAACAAAATAGCAAGCATTATCTGATTTGATTATTATCAATATAGAAAACTACATCTTTAATCTGACAAAAACGAATTAAGGTCTCTGTCGAAACTTCTGATTCACACGCAGCTCCATATAATTTGTTACCGACACTAAGGGAGAAAATTGTATCTGGTGACGCCAAACAACTGCTTTAAGCGCCACGATTATTATACTTAACCATGCATAAAGTAACCTTTCATTAGAATTGTGTGCTATTACTTCTGATTAAATAATCATTTGCCGGTGCCACGGCCGCTGTTGCAATTCTTTAATAATCGCCTTTCGGTACAGAAGAAATAAAAGCAATAGTCCGCATCATTACTAATAAATAATCAATCCCAATACAACGCCCGCCGTTGCAATTGCACAACGCCCCGTGTTGCAGCTGCGCAAACCCCACGTTTGACATATCATATAATTCTTCCCTTTAAGCTGTTGAGGATGCCCAATACTTAAACGGTAGCCGTTGCAATGGCCGCGGTTGCAATTCTTAAATAGTATTGTTGTAATTAGAGTAATTTTGACTTATACTCTCATTCAAACGATTTAAAGGATCCAAACGATCTGTTTGGATATAAGCCCATTTAATATAATCCATCAAACCAATTGCAACGGGAGTGTTGATGCCTTCAATTTTTTTTTCAATGGCTTGAAGATATTCTCGAATTTCGTTAACCAGTTTATAATTTTGAGCGTCAATTATTAATTTCTCCAATTTTTCACGTTCAAGGGCTTTTTGTTTGGCGATTTCCTCGTCTATTTTTCGTTGCGCTTCTCTTTTTTCTTCTTCAATTCTTTGTCGTTTTCGCAATTCAGCCAATTCCTTGCTCCTTTTTTCAATCTTATTATATATTACGGGTAAATATTCTTCAAGTTTTTTATTCTCTTTATCAAGCCAACCTTTTCGGTAGCAATAACCAATCTGAAATTCAAGCTTATTACTTTTCTCATAAGTTTCGTGAGAATAACCCCCTTCGTTCATCGTTCGTTTTCTAAAATACTTTTGCCTCAGATTAATTTCTGTCAATTGACCATACATTTCTATGTGGCATCTATTGTATTCAAATTTAATACTGTGTTTATTCGCTTCAAGGAGTATGATCAAGTCATTCATAAAATTTAAAGCTCTTTTCCTGAGTTTGGGTTCTACTGAAATCGGTAAAAACTCACTGTCGTACTTTGATTGTTCTTCCCAACTTAACCCTTCCTTTTTATCTAATTTTTCTAACTCTATTTTTGTTCTTTGAACGAGTGGATGGTATTTTACTGACATAATATTTTTTTTAAAATAAGATATTACTATTTTTAACATCTCCCCTTTTAATGACTAAGAAATAAAAAAACATTGAACTCCTGCATTTGTAATATCATATGATACTTAGCTGTTTGTATATTTTCTTTATAAAAACTTTTTTAATTTCCACAACATTAGAAAAGGTAGTTATTGGAATAGTAGGTGCGGGATTAATTATTACATTTCTTGCAATAAGAGATTCTGGGATAGTTTCTAAAAAAGGCAGAGAGCGAAATCTAACCAAAAAGAAAATCAATCAGGTTGAGCGCGACTTAGATGAATTGGACAATCTCTACGGGCAAGGAATTTTGAACAATAATGAACGCATTGAAAAATCTATTGATCTACAGAAAAAGAGAATAGATTTAATTGTTGATCAAAAACTAATAGACAATGATGATTTTAATGCAATAGTGAATGCTCACAAAAATGGATATTTAACCGATTCTCAAAAAAATGATAAAATTGAAGTGATTAGAAATCAATTAAAAAGAAATCTCGATTAATGGTGTACTTCATTATAATAACCAATTCTCAATTCTATAATTTCATAAAAGAGAGAATTTTATATCAAAGACGTCAAGTATTTTAAACCCAAATCCCAACCTATTTCAAAATATACCAATGTCCGAAGACCACAAAAAACAACTGGAACAACAACTCTGGAACATAGCCAACACCCTTAGGGGAAAAATGAACGCCGATGAGTTCCGCGATTATATATTAGGCTTTATTTTCTACAAATATTTATCTGAAAGAATGGAAATCTATGCCGATTCCATTTTAAAACCGGATGGTATCGAGTTTTCAGATATAAATGAAACCTCTAAAGATGGCCAGGAATACATTGCTGCCATTCGCGAAGAAGCATTGGAAAAATTGGGCTACTTTTTAAAACCTTCCGAACTCTTTAGCGCAGTTGCCAAACGAGGCAACCACAACGAAGAAATTACATTGGGTCAGGCGGCGGAGGATGTACATTCATACAATACCAAGCACAACTTTATTCTCGAAGATTTACAGAAAATCCTAAACAACGTACAGAACAGTACGATGGGTACCGAAAGCGAAGAAGATTTTGACAACCTCTTTGAAGATATGGATCTCAATTCTACCAAATTGGGGAAAACACCTGAAAAACGTAATGAAATTATTGCAAAGGTGCTTGCGCATTTGGATAAAATTGATTTTAAATTGGAGCAAACCGAACTGGATGTTTTAGGCGATGCCTATGAATATCTCATTGGAAAATTTGCCAGTGGTGCCGGCAAAAAAGCGGGTGAATTTTACACACCCCAAGAAGTAAGTATCGTTTTATCGAAATTGGTAACCACCGGTAAAACCAAACTAAAATCGGTATATGATCCTACCTGTGGTAGTGGCTCTTTACTTTTGCGGGTTTCCAAGGAAGTAGAAGAAGTAAATAACTTTTACGGACAGGAATTAAACCGAACCACCTACAATTTGGCGCGGATGAATATGATCCTGCACGGTGTACATTACCGCAAGTTTGATATTAAACAAGAAGATACTCTGGAGCATCCGCAACACATAGACCAGCGCTTTGAAGCTATAGTAGCCAATCCTCCTTTTTCTGCCAATTGGAGTGCCAACCAGCTTTTTATGAGCGATGATAGGTTTAGCCAATACGGTAAACTCGCCCCCAAAAGCAAAGCCGATTTTGCCTTTGTACAGCATATGGTACATCATTTGGCGGAAAATGGACAAATGGCAGTAGTATTACCGCACGGAGCTCTTTTTAGAGGAGGGGCGGAAGCCCATATACGTGAATATTTGATAAAAGAAAAAAACTATTTAGATGCCGTTATTGGCCTACCGGCAAACATATTTTACGGCACCAGCATCCCTACCTGTATTTTGGTATTTAAAAGATGCCGCGAACATCCTAACGATATTTTGTTTATTGATGCCAGCGAACATTTTGATAAGGTAAAAACCCAAAATGTATTAAGGGAGGAGGATATTGAAAAAATGATCAGTACCTACCGCAACCGCAAAACCGAGGATAAATACAGTTATGTAGCACCGTTGGAAGAAATTGCCGAAAACGACTACAACCTAAACATTCCGCGCTATGTAGATACTTTTGAAGAAGAAGAATCGGTAGATCTTAAAGCCGTTGCCAAAGAGATTCAAAGCTTGGATGCAGATTTAAAAGATACCGATGCGTTGATTGCTTCATTTTGCAAGGAATTGAAAATTGAAACTCCGTTTTAAAATGCAAAAGGATAAACATCTAATACCCAAACTGCGGTTTTCTGAGTTTGAAGGGAAATGGAGGCAGAAAAAACTTAAAGATTACACAGTTATAAATCCAAGAAATGAGGTACTGCCAAATTCCTTTATATACATTGATTTGGAAAGTGTCAATAATGGAGTTCTTTTGAAAGAGGAGAGAATTTTAAAAAAAGAAGCACCGAGTAGAGCACAACGACTACTACAAGAAAATGATATTCTATATCAAACCGTTAGGCCTTATCAAAAAAACAATTATTTTTTCAACAACTTAGCGATCGATTATGTTGCTTCAACTGGATATGCACAGATAAGAACCAGCCAAAATCCTCGATTTGTATATCAGTATTTAAATACTCATTATTTTGTAAATAAAGTTTTATTGCGTTGTACTGGCACAAGTTATCCGGCAATTAATTCTTCTGATTTATCCCAAATAAAGGTTAGTTTTCCTCCACTGGAAGAGCAACAAAAAATAGCTAATTTCATAACCGCCATAGACACCCGTCTGCAAATTTTAGAAAAAAAGAAAGCGCTTTTAGAGCAGTATAAAAAAGGCGTGATGCAGCAGATTTTTAAACAGAAGATTCGGTTTAAGAATGAAGGAGGAGAAGTGTTTCCTAAATGGAGAAAATACCAACTTTTAGAAATAGCTGATCGTATAAAAACCAAGAACAAAATTGACAATCAAAATGTATTGACAATCTCAGCACAATTAGGTTTAGTAAGTCAATTAGAATACTTTAACAAATCAGTTTCCTCGAAAAATTTAACTGGTTATTATTTATTGGAAAAGGATGACTTTGCTTATAATAAAAGCTATTCCAACGGCTATCCAATGGGAGCGTTTAAGCGGCTAAATAAATATGATTTTGGAGTTGTATCAACTTTATATATATGTTTTAGATTTAATGAAAAAGTTTCACTTGATTTTATGGAACAATATTTCGAAACCGGTTTGCAAAATCAAGAGATTGAAAAGGTTGCACAAGAAGGAGCACGGAATCACGGTTTATTAAATATTGGAGTGAATGATTTTTTTGAAATTGATTTAAAAATTCCTTGTGTAGAAGAACAAACCAAAATCGCCAATTTCTTATCTGCTATCGATAAAAAAACAACCTTGGTTAATGAACAGATAGAAAAAACAAAAACATATAAAAAAGGGCTGTTACAGCAGATGTTTGTGTAAATAATAACTAAACAAATGAATGAAATATTTAAAAAAGAAATCGAATTATTAAGTAATCCTATTTCTGCCCTAATTAAGGAGAAACTCAATGATGGTTTTAAAAATAGGCAGGGAAGATCTATACATAGTATAGAGGATATTTCAATAATGAATATTGATATAGATGAGGAAAAGTCAAGTCTAAAAGAAACTGTTATAGTTACCAAGGTTATAGCATTCGCTAAAATTTGGGTTAAGTTTGAGGACGGTAGAATGAATGATAATATTCAAATATCATTAAGTAAGCCAGTGGTTCTTGAATATGATTTTGGAGCTAAAGAATACTTTATTAAAAATAGTATTGAATTAGCATTAGTTGATCGTAGTTATTAAATGATATTTTCTAAAGAACAGATTCTGGATTTTGTTGAAGATTTTGAACAAGAACTCTTCTCAGCAGAGAAAATAGCATTCAGTTTTGATAAGAACTGGTCTTCTAAATTTCCAGCTATATCAGGGATCTATGCCATTTTTGATGAGGATAAATTAGTATATATTGGAGAAACAGCAAACCTTAAAGAGCGAATGAAAGAGGTTAAGCGAACCTATAACCACAGCTTCAGAAGAAAATTAGGGAAATTTTTAATTGAAGGCTCAAAGGTGGTTAATGGAAAATTTGAAGAAACATTGGAACTTAAACTAAACGATTATTATGTGAATCGTATTCGGTTTACCTATAAAGAACTAAATTTTGGTAGGTTGGAGGTTGAATCATACATCATCCATCGGTATCATAAAAACGGCTTATTAAACTCAATTGGAAAACGAAATAAGATAGATTAATCCCATCAAAGAAATATGTCCATATTATTTAAAAAAGTAGATTACAACCTGCAAAGCTTAATTCAACAAATTGATATTGGTACAATTGGATTACCAGATCTTCAACGACCTTTTGTTTGGAAAGACACTAAAGTTAGAGACTTGTTTGATTCTATGTATAAAGGTTACCCAGTAGGTTATTTTTTGTTTTGGGCCAACTCTTTATCTAATGATAGCAAATCCATTGGTACAGATGGAAAACAAAAATCACCCGATTTGTTAATTGTAGATGGACAGCAAAGATTAACTTCATTATATGCTGTAACTCGTGCAAAGGAAATTATTCGCGAAAACTTTAGTAAAGAACATATTGTGATTTCCTTTAAACCTTTGGATGAGAATTTTGAAATACCAGACGCAGCAACTCGTAGAAGCCCCGAATACTTGCAAAATATATCTGAAGTATTCGCCCCAAACGCGAATCTGTTTTCTATAACAAATGATTTTGTTTCAAAATTAAAGCTCTCCAGAAATTTAACCGACGACCAAGTATTAACCATCCAGAATAATATTCAAAAATTAAAAAATTTAGAAAACTATCCTTTTTCAGCTTTGGAACTGAATGCCTCAATTGATGAAGAGCAAGTTGCCGATGTTTTTGTTCGAATAAATAGTAAAGGGAAAAACCTTAATATGGCAGACTTTATCCTGACTCTTATGAGTGTATTTTGGGATGAAGGGCGAAAAGAAATTGAAAGTTTTTGTGCAGAATCTCGCATTCCAAATAAAACAAAGGCTACAGCATTTAATTATATTATAGAACCTAAACCAGACCAGATGCTCCGTGTGGCCGTTGGTTTCGGATTCCATAGGGCCCGATTACAATATGTTTATAGTATTCTTAGAGGGAAAGATCTTGAAACGGGTAAATTTAGCGATGAAAGACGTGTTGAACAATTTGATAAATTACAAGATGCATTAACTCATACTCTAAATATTCAAAATTTTCACGATTTTCTAAAAGCTATTCATTTAGCCGGTTTTATTAGAGGTGACTATATAAGTTCCAGTAATAACTTGTTGTATAGCTACGTGTTCTTTTTAATAGGTAGAATACAATACAATGTGAACTTACACGAACTCAAGAATCTAATTGCTAAATGGTTCTTTATGTGTACGCTTACAGGTAGATATACAAGCTCTCCTGAAACACAAATGGAAATAGATTTGGCTAGGTTTCGAAAAGCGGAGACCGCTGAAGATTTCTCCAATGAAATTAATATAATTTTAAGTAATGCCATTACCGAGGATTTTTGGTCTGCAATATTGCCAATTGATGGTTTAGCAACATCATCTTCGAGCTCACCTACGCTCTATTCCTATTACGCTTCATTAAGTATTTTGGAAGCAAAGGGTTTATTTTCAAATTTGAAAATTAATGATTTGCTGCAACAAGGAATAAGGTCTAAAAAATCAGCCCTGGAAAGGCATCATTTGTTTCCCAAAGCTTACTTGCAACGAATGGGCTATAGTGAACAAAGAGATCGCAATCAAATAGCAAATTATGCATTGGTGGAATGGGATGATAATATTAATATTTCTGATGAAAAACCTTCAGATTATCTTCCGAAATATCTTGGTCGCTTTAGTGATGAAGAGATTAAAAAAATGTACTACTGGCATTCTTTGCCTATAGATTGGGAGAATATGGACTGTAGGGCATTTTTAATTGAAAGACGAAAATTAATTGCAATGGTGATTAAAGATGCATTTCAAATTTTAAAAGAACGACAATAAAAATAAGTCTCTAAATGAAAGATAAAAAAATTATCGATTATATTATTCTGGATGGCTCATTGCCATCTTATAATTTATTTAACCGCATAGACCTTCCAACAAAAGAAATAGAAAAAGAGATTGATGGGCTTAAAGCATCTTTAGAGCGTTTAACTGTCAGATTAGACCGTTTTAAATTTTTAAATAATGAATATGGAAAATATGAAGTTGGTAAAAAATATAAAGCCTTAACAAGAGAAGAATTAAAAGAATGGAGTGGAAAGGCTAATAAAGGAGTTTCACATAGCGAATCCAGTTATGCACATCCTCTTCAGAGTATAAAACCTCAAGATTCAGAAGTTGCAGTTGAGAAATATAAATATAATTTTAATAGTAATGAAATTAAAAATGCACTAATCAAAGTAGAAAAGAAAGTTTCAGAAAAGAAGGATAAGATAATTGAACTGGAAAATGAGTTGAAAGAATTAGGAAACGATCGAGATCCAATTTCTAATAAACATACTCGAACTACACTTGAAATTCAAGTTATTGAACTTGTAAATAGAGGTTATCAACCTTTAGGAGGTATAAATGTCAGCAGAGGAACTTCATATCAAACAATGGTTAAATACGAAGAATAGTGGCTACCCAACCGGAACAAATATTAGAAAATCAATTAGTAGCGCAGCTATCTACTATTGGGTACACCAAAGTTAAGATTGCAGACGAAGCTGCATTATTGGCCAATCTAAAATCCCAATTAGAAAAGCATAATAATATTACTTTTTCTGCCAAAGAGTTTGAACGTGTACTTAATATTCTAAGCAAAGGTTCTGTGTTTGAAAAAGCCAAAACCCTTCGCCAAAAGCAACACATTATTCGCGATAATGGCGACAATCTCTATTTCGAGTTTTTAAACACTGAGCATTGGTGCCAAAACGAATACCAAGTAACACAACAGGTTACTATGGAGGGCAGCTACAAAAACCGTTACGATGTAACCTTATTGATAAATGGTTTGCCATTGGTTCAAATAGAACTAAAGCGTCGTGGCTTGGAAATGAAGGAAGCCTTTAATCAGGTAAACCGTTATCAACGCCATTCCTTTGGCGCAAAATCGGCCTTATTTCAGTATGTGCAAATCTTCATAATTAGCAATGGCGTAAATACCAAATATTACGCAAACAACCGGAATCAATCCTTTAAGCAGACGTTTTATTGGGCGGATAAGGATAACAAGCGTTTAACGAATATTCTCAACGGTTTCACCAATGAGTTTTTAGAGCCTTGCCATGTTTCTAAAATGATCTGTAAGTACATTGTACTAAATGAAGCTCACAAGATATTGATGGTACTTCGCCCATATCAATTCTTCGCGGTAGAAAGTATTATTGATAAAGTTCAGAATAGCAACCATAACGGTTATATATGGCATACTACCGGATCTGGAAAAACACTAACCTCGTTTAAGGCCAGCCAGATCATTATGCAATTGCCACAAGTGAAAAAAGTGGTGTTTGTGGTAGACAGAAAAGATTTGGACTACCAAACTACTAAAGAGTTCAATAGCTTCTCAAAAGGCAGCGTAGATGGCACAGACAATACCAAAGCCCTGGTAAAACAATTTAGTGATGATACGCGGCTTATTGTAACCACTATTCAAAAGCTGAATACAGCCATCAGCAAAAAGAAGTATTTGGCAAAAATGGAAAAAATGAAGGACGAACGCATTGTCTTTATTTTTGATGAATGCCATCGCAGTCAGTTTGGGGAAACCCACAACCGCATAAAAGCTTTTTTCAACAATTACCAAATGTTCGGTTTTACCGGTACACCAATCTTTGCGGATAATGCTGTAAAGAATGAATTGGGAAAACGTACCACCAAAGAATTGTTTGGAGACTGCCTTCACAAATATGTAATAACCGATGCCATCAAAGATGAAAATGTTTTAAAGTTTTCTGTGGAGTATGTCGGCAAATACAGAAAAAAAGAAAGCGCCACCGAAATAGATATTGAAGTAGAAGACATTGACCGCAAGGAGTTAATGGAATCTCCAAAAAGGTTAGAGAAGATTGCAGATTACATTATTGCCAATCACGATAGAAAAACCCACAGCAGGGAATTTACAGGGATGTTTTGCGTAGGCAGTACCGATCTGTTGGTGAGTTACTACGATATATTCCAAAGTAAAAAAGATGAAGGCCAGCACAATCTTAAAATAGCAACCATTTTTAGCTATGTGGCCAATGAAGATGACGCAGATGCCAATGGTTATATTCCGGACGAAATGGCAACTGCCGCAGAGCCGGATGCTATGTATGATCTAAATCCGCATAAAAGAGATAAACTGGAAAGCTATATTGGTCATTATAACCAAATGTTCGGTTCCAATTTTACTACGAAAGACAGTCAATCCTTTTACAATTACTACAACGACATTTCAAAGAAAGTTAAGGAACGTAAAATTGATATTTTGCTTGTAGTTAATATGTTCCTAACAGGTTTTGACAGCCCAACATTAAGCACATTATACGTTGACAAAAACCTAAAGTATCACGGTTTAATTCAAGCATACTCGCGCACTAACAGAATTATCAACGAGCAGAAATCGCAAGGAAACATTGTAGTTTTCAGAAATCTCAAACAAGTTACCGATCAGGCCATCACACTTTTCAGCAATAAAGAAGCCATAGACGTGATTATAATGGAGCCGTACGAGGATTATGCCGAAAAGTTTAATGAAGCTTATACAGCGCTGCTTAAAATCACTCCCACGGTGAACAGTGTGAACGATCTTGTGAGCGAAGAGGATGAATTGGAATTTATCAAGGCGTTTAGGGAATTGATGCGGTTAAAAAATACCATGACCACCTTCGCAAATTTTGATTGGGATGACTTGGATATGGAAGAGCAGTTGTTCAATGATTTTCGAAGTAAGTATTTGGATTTATGGCAGAAGGTGAAACAAGATCACAGCAAAGAAAAAGTTTCTATTCTTGAAGATGTAGATTTTGAATTGGAGTTGATACACCGCGACGATATAAATGTTTCCTATATTTTGAAATTGTTGGCAGATATGAAAGGCGCCAATAAAACAGAACAAGAAGCTAAGAAAAAGGAAGTTGTAGATTTATTGACTGGGGAAGCCAATTTGCGCAGCAAGCGTGAATTGATTGAAAAATTCATTCAGGAGAATTTACCTGTAATTGAAGATTCAGACACTATTCCCCAAGAGTTTGATAAGTTCTGGACAGAAGAACAACAGAAAGCGTTTGAAGCATTTGTAAAGGAAGAGCAACTTTCTTCCGAAAAAACCCAAAAATTAATTGAAGATTACCTCTATGCCGAACGCGAACCGTTGCGAGATGAGCTGCTTGATTTAATTGAAGGTGATAAGCCATCAGTATTGAAACGAAAGTCTATTGGCGATAGGCTTTTAAGCAAGGTTGTGGGGTTTGTGGAGACTTTTATTAATGGGATGGATGGGAGAGGGTAAGAGTGTTCTGAAAAACTTGAAGATATAAATTGTCTAATATTTACTTTGTATTAAATAATAAATTATGGAAAAATATCATATTTCTGATGGAAAAACAGAAACAGGACCATATTCATTAGAACAATTGAAGGAAATACCTATCAACAAAAATTACTTAGTTTGGAAACAAGGTATGACAAAATGGGTAAAAATATCAGAAATTGAAGAATTAAAGAATATTCTTTATTCGGTCCCTCCACCAATTTTGAAGCGTAAAATACAAATTATTAAAAGCTATAAAATTAAACATATACTTATTACATTTATTATCTTATTCTTAATTGTAGCATATTTAAAAGACTTAGCTTGGGGTTTCTATGTTGGAAAAACCAGTCTTGCAGAATCTGTTCGATATGCGGATATTACAGTTATTATGTCTATTTTACTTACAGTTATTTTTTCTGTCATTATTTACAATAAAAACTTGAAGAAATTAAAATAATAATTTTTTAGTTTTAAAGAGGTTTTTGTAAAACTGATTTTTTTATTAAGTATTTATCAAAATTTAAAAGCTCAGACACGAATGTTGCTGCGTTTTTTTTCTAACTAAAAAACTTATTTTGGTTTTAATTATAACCGCATGCTTTTACCTCTGAAAACTACAATGTTGAACATTTCAAAAATCCTATCATATACTCTGCCTCCGTACCTCTCATAAAATTGCTGGATGCCCTTTTCTACATCATCTGAATAATTTGGATCAAAATTACAAGCCAGAAAAGTTAAACTTCTTTTTTCGTATCGAAGCTCAAAGATATCTTTGAATAAGTACTTTATTCCATAGTTATTCGCTTTTTCTTCGGTAAGTATATCATCAAAAAAACGAGTAGCCTCACTGTAGTCTTTATAGAATTTCGCCTTGTCGGCAGGCTTTTCAGCAGCTTCATATTTTTGATTGACTTCGGTTACGTGATGGTGTATTGAATATAAAATATTTCTTTTTTTTAATACCTGAAGTAACGTTTTAAGGATTGTTGATTTACCAGTTCCAAAATCACCAATTATAAGTAAACCTTTGTTTAGAGAAGGCTGGGATAGGCGATTAACGATGGTAGATTTTAAGAAATCTTCATTTTTTGTAAAATACTGTATTAAAGTATTTAATCGAATTAAAAATTCCTCGTTTTGAATAAACTCTTTCTTATAAGTTTCTTTATATTCCTTTAGAAATAAGGTGAGTAAGGTGTTGTGATTCATAGCTATCTTTTTATATCTAACATTGATTTTTTTGTTTGTGATTTTTCATTTCGCGCCCACTTTGTAAGCCTTTTTTCCATTTCCCAAAAACTTTCACTTTGAAATCGCATATTTCCGGTTTGAGAATTTTTTTCAGTCCAATAATTAAAAAAATCATTTAAAATTTTATTTGAATATTGAGAGTGTGAAAAAACATCTTCTTTAAATTTTTTAATAATTTTTTCTAATTCTTTATCAGTATTAGTTGTTGCTATTTGTTGGTCATCTGTTTGCTGATCGTTTGGTGTTTGTTTGCCATTCTGCATGTCAAGAAAAAAAGGGGACGTTATTTGGATTTTGGTGAATTTGTTCTGAGATAACGTATCTATATCTTTTGTGTCTTTTAACTTTTTTATGGCGGTTCTAACCTTGCTAACAGATAATCCCGTTTCAATGGATAGCTTTTCTAATGAAGTAATTAATTGATTTGGAAGAATATTCTGTCCACGCCATTGTTTGCGTTTAAAATTTGCTTTTAAAAGTAAGTGCAGCATTAACTTACAGGTGTTTATATCATCATACCATTGCCATTCAAGGATGGTCCGAGGTAGCTTTACAAAGCCCTTGTTTACTGTCTTCATTCTATCTGCGTGAAGTTAGGAGGGCATCTTCAATATCAGATTTTTTGAACCTAATTCTATTGCTGATTTTGTAAGGCTTTAAGATCTGTTTGTTATACGACCAATCGTGGATTGTAACCAGGGATACCCCGAGAAATGCTGCGGCCTCCTTTCTGGTTAGCCATTCAATTTGTTTTGGAGTTTCCTTTTTTTGATAATACTTTTTAAAAGCGTTATCAACGATAGTTCTAATGGAAAGTTCTAAAACTTCAGGGGTAATGTTGTGAAGTTGTGTGATATCTTTTTTCATGCTTTATGGATTTTAATTCAACACCACAAAGCTTTAAATAAAGTTAGGAAAAGTTGTTTCAGAAAGTTTCAGAAAGTTTCAATACATGGAAAAACATTCCGCTTTGACACATTAACTATTTGATAATCAGATCTTTTTTTTCTAAAAAATTTCCTAATTCAAACGTGTTATTTATAGTTAATTCATTTTCTACCCGTGTAATAGTTTCGCCAAATTCCTTTTTCACAAAAGAAATGAAGTCTAACATAGAGCCTTGGTGCTTATACATATATCCATACGAATGAAATATTTCATAATACATAGAAAATTTTCTTTTTGTACTTTTTGGATCCGAATTGATACAAAGAATAAAGAGTTGATAGTAAACTTCATCTAAGAAAAGAGAAGAATAAGGTGAACTTTTATAACGATCAAAGGAATTAACCTTTATACAATCTACAATAATTTCATCGAGAAATTTTATGCTTCTTAAAGTTGAAACAACTTCAACCCAATCTGAGAAATTTCTTAATTGGGCATAGTCAAAGTATTCATTATGTTTTATTCCAGAAAAAGCAAATGAAAGCACATCTTGATTTATACTCTCATCGGCAGGTAAATAAGAGCCGTCAGCGAACCAAAACTCATAAAAAAAGTCTTTAAGCTCATTCATTTCAGAACAATGAAAAGGAACAAATAAAGGACGTCTTTTTTTCAGCAGTTTAATTGCCTTCTTTTTAAGTTTTAAAGCGATTTTTAGAGCATCTTTTTTATTAAGCGCAAATGCTGAGTCCTTTTTAAACTTATAATGAAACCATTCTTCTGTTTGGCCTAATTTTTCACCAGTTTCATAATGTTTTATTTCCTTTAGAAATCCCTTATATAAATATTCAAGATATTTTTTATTGGGTGTAAAACTATCGTCTCCTATTATGTCAAATAGGGATTTAATGTTTGGATCTAATTTATCGCCATCATAAAGTTCGTATATTTCGTTGATTGAAAGATCGCTTTCAAAATCAAAAATTTCGTGTTCAGTTATGAATTGTAGTTGTTGATCTAATGTTAATATAAAAAGAGTTTCAAAGGGATAGGTTTTCATAATTAATTAAAAAAAGGATGTTTTGCCAATTTTTCTATTTGTTCCATTGGAGTAATTTTTATGTAACTATAGAAGGTTTTTTCATTGGTGTGGCCGCTAATAGCCATAATATCAAATACCGGCATGTTTGCTAAATATGCATTGGTACAAAAGCTTCTTCGGGCTGTATGGTTAGTTATTAGATCGTATTTATTGTATGTGGTAGAATCCTTTTTACCTCCAAGCGTTTTCTCTATATTAACCTTTTCATTAATCTTAGCTTTTTCGCCGATTTTTTTTAATGCCACATTAATATGCTGCTCTGGCATTTTTTTGGGTAACTCGCCGTTTCTTTTACTTAAAATTTTTTTTACAACTGGGTGAATTGGAATACCAACAACTTTACCAGTTTTTTGAGTTTTTATCTCAAAAAATGTTGTACTGTGTTTTGTCACTATGTTTTTTCTTGAAAGTTTGTTGAAATCTGAAACTCGGAGCCCTGTATAAGCACCAATTAAAAAAAGATCTCTTGCATTGTCTAATTTTGGCTCTTCTAAATAATCCAGTTCCTCAATTCGTTTTAATTCTTTTTCTGAAAGGTAGATTGCATATACTCCCTCTCTGGGTTTATGAAAACTTCGTTTCTTAAAATCTAAATTACTATGAAGCCCTCTCTCAAGGGAGTTATTCATAATAGCTTTTATGAGTTTAATCTGATTACCGATATAATTATTAGAAAAGTTTTTGTCCTGTAAATACTTTAAATAGTTTTTATGAAATTCTAAGGTAATTCCATCGAAGTCCAGGATTTCTGTTTCATTAAAATATTCCTTTAAATTTTTTAAGGATGTGCGGTAAGGTCTTATTGTATTTTTAGAAAGAGGTTTATTGGTGGAAGGGAGAGGGTTTGCCTCATAATAGTCTATAAACCACTCATAAAATTCAAGAAAGGTTTTATCACTTATCGATTGTTGCTTTTTCTCCTTCTCTAAAAAAATATCAATCTCTTTTTTTATTTTTTTATTATTGAGCTCTGGAGTTTTATCTTTATGGTCGTGTAGAAATTTGTTACAGAAAGCAAGTAGATCGCCTAATTTGGAATTAATAAAATGGCTCTGAGTTTCTTGTTGTACATTTTTAATAATATATTTGGAAGGATCCCAATTTTTTGGGTTGATCACTTCATATCCAGTGGCGTATCTTAATTGTTTTTTACGCCCATAGTTAACTTTGAGATAAATCTTTTGATTTTCATCAGATGTTGATCGAAGAAAAAATGAAACTGAACCCATAATTATAAAATTGTACCGCCCATTGTACCGCCCAAATTCTTATTTAACTTTATTTCTTTGAATAGTAAATGTTATTAAAGGGCTGCAAAATACTATGAATACTTAATAAAAACAATAGGTTAAGATTATTTATGTAAAAATAGATTAAATATTTTCGAGCCCTAGTGGGCCAACAAAAGTCTCAATCTTTCTTAGATTGGGACTTTTTTATTTTTACCCAAATTTAATCTGAATTTTTTTGTCCTCATAGTTTCGCCCACAATGTTGAATAACCTTGGCATTTTTGCATTTATAAAACTTTAGTAAAAAAAAATTTTAAAAATGTAATTGAAACTGCTGAATTTCAAAAGAGTAAGAATAAGCTTTCGGTGTTGGTTAAAAATGTTGCCTCTTGGTCACTGTCCCACAGTCTATAAAAGATAATATTTTGTTAAGTTTACGGCCATTACCACCTAAAAAAACATCGACAATGAAAAACAACCTACTCTTTTTATTATTACTGGCTGTGTCTTTTTTTGGTTATTCCCAAAAAGAACTTTCAGCAGATTACAGTTACACTGTTAGTGAGCCCTATCAAGTTTATGATGCTCCAAAAAAATATTACTTCTCTGATGGCAATCAAATTTTGAGTGTAAAACCTTGGAAAAATAGTATTGTCCTGCAAAAATTTGATGTTGCTACCCTCAAACAAATTTCGGCCACAGAATATGAGGATTTCCCAGATAATTATCAAGTTGAGGGAATGGAGCAATTACAGGATAAATACTACCTTTTCTATTCATCCTGGACAGGAAAAAAAACCCAACACGAACAATTGTTTTATAGAGAAATAAACTTTGAAACAGGCACTTTTGAAGGCGATGCGGTAAAGTTGATTGATATTGACGGAAGACTCGCCGGTACGTTTGCATCTACAGCCGGAATGTCGGCACCTTTTGCCTTTGGATTTGGAGTTACGGATAAATTTGACTTTTTAAAATCCCTGGATGAGTCTAAAATTCTTGTTCAATATAGAAGAAAACCAGAGGAGAAAAATGATAAGGAAAGCTATGATATTATTGGAGCTGAAGTTTTCGATAAGTCGCTGAACAAACTTTGGGCAAATGAGTACACTATGCCTTATACTGAACGAAGAATGGATGTTGAGGATTTTGCCGTTGATTCTGATGGAAATGCTTATTTGATGGCTAAAGTTTTCCATGACGACAGTAATAAAGACAAGAAAAGAAGAAAGGACGAAGAGGCAAACTACCATATGGAACTCTTCAGGCTTTCAAAAGATTCTCCCGATATTGAAAAAACTAAAATAAATCTGGGCGATAAGTTTATAAACGGAACCTCTCTATTTGAGTCTTTTGAGGGTTATATGATTTGCTCTGGCTTCTATACCAATGGCCTTAACAATGAATTGCACAATGCAGATGGGCTATACACTTTTAAGATTACCAAAGAAGGAAATTTGGTGGATGAAAAATTCTATGAAATTCCTTTGGAAGTGCTAAATCAATATGTTAAAAACCGCACCAAGAAAAGAAACGAACGAAAAGATGAAGACGGAAAAGCAGAATTTGAGCACATGAAATTGCGAAATCTTGTGATTAGTGACGATGGTAGTCTGTTATTGATTGGTGAACAAACATTCTTAGTAGTGCACTATACCCGTAGAGGAAGTTATGTAACCTATCACAATAACGACATATTAGTATCAAAAATAGATGCTTCCGGAAACTTAGCATGGATGAAAAAAATTCCAAAAAGACAGTACGGTAAACCTAAAATGGGCGAAGTCTATGATACCAGCAAAGTGTATCAGGGAGGCATGTCTTACTCTTATTTTAATACCAATGGAAACCATTATATAGTATTCTTGGACAATGTAAAGAACATAGACCTGGAATTGGACCAAATTCCGGCCTTACACAGTGATGGGCACGGTGGGTATCTAACTTCTTATAAAATAAACGATAACACGGGTGAAATGTCTAAAGGTTCCATATTGGACACTAGAAATGTTGCCGAAGATCTAGAAGTTTATCAATTCAGCAATAACAGAATTGTAAAGACCGATGAAAACCAATTTGTTTTGGAAGTTTATAAAAAAAGCAAAGAGGATGTGCTTATTAAAGTAGATATTAAATAACAGTATTATTTTGAAAAGCTTATATAGAACAGCCATTTATTATTAAATGGCTGTTTATTTTTATAGTATAAGTTTAGTTAGGTTTGCAGGAAAAAAGCTAAAAATGAAATTTACATATTTCTTATTCTTTATAAATTTCTCGTTAATCGTCTCGGCCCAGGATATTACAGTAATTTCCGGCGATTTTAAAAAACTAGAGAATATTTCTGAATACAATCTGGTCTTTGACTATTCAGATTTGACTGTAACAGATTTTGAAAGTGAAGAAGCATATCTTCAAAAGACAATGCTTGAAAAAGAACAGCTAAAGCCGGGCAATGCACGTGTTTTTAGGGAAGAATGGTTTGGCGACAGAGTATTCAGATTTGAACCTCGATACATAAAAGCCTTTAATGAATATTTTAAAAAAGAAGAAGTGAAGGTGATAAAAGATCGACCGGATTTACCTTTTACTATGAAAATTCATACAACTGAAATCTACCCGGGATATAATAATGGATTTATAAGAAAAAGTGGAAATTTGGAAGTAACCATTTTAATTTATGAAACCGGGAATATTGAAAACATTTTATTTTCTGCCAGCATTGTAGATGTAGAATGTACCTATGCTGGAGATAAAGCAACCCTTGAGGGTTTTGATTTTCACCAAGGCGAACGTATAGCTTATGGCTATTGGAATCTTGCTAAATTTTTCGCAAAGCAATTGCGCAGAGGCATTAAATATAACTAGTTTGCCATTTCATTCTCCATATCAATAACCTTCGCCACCGTTTTTACTAGACGGTTGTGATTTTTTACAAATGGATTGGTGTCATCCCAGACATAACCAGCAAGTACAGCGCAAATCTGTTCTTTTATTATGGGGTTTTCGGGACGATGGAAAAATATTTTTTGAAGATTGCCAGTGTACCACTCATTAACATACGTTCTAAAAACGTCAACCCCCTTCATAATATAGCCTGTGTAATCTTCTTCCCAATTAACGGTTATGCCGTTCAATTCCTTCGTGATTAATTTAGCTGCTTTCAGTCCAGATTCAGTTGCAAAAGTAACGCCCGATGAAAAAACTGGGTCTAAAAATTCGGCACTATTTCCTGTAAGGGCATAACCTTTTCCGTAAAGTTGTTTTACGGCTTTTGAATAGTTTTTTATGATATGCGGTTCAAAAAGAAAATCCTCGTCTTTCAGCCTGTCATAATAGTAGTCAGAAATTTTAAGCATTTCGCGCAGTTTTCCCTTGTTTGTGCCTTCATAAGATTCAATGAATTCAGTTGGCCCTACAAAGCCAATACTGGTGTTTCCGTTTGCAAAGGGTATAAACCACAGCCATACATCATCCCTTACCACATCAAAAGTAATGAGCGTGCCTTCAATCCCCTCAGGGCGTTTGGTGTCTTTTACGTGTGTATAGATAGCGGAGTTTGGAGAAAGGGAAGAAGGTTTTTCCAAATCCAACAACCGCGGTAAAACCCTTCCATAGCCACTGCTGTCAATAATAAATTTCGCGGTTATATTATATTCTTTTCCATTTTCATCTTTTACAGTGGTGGTAGAATGGCCGGTGGCGTCAAACTTTACATTGGTTACTTCATGCCCGAATGATACGTCTACTCCTTTTTTCACAACTTCCTTTACAAGGGTGTGGTCAAAATCGGCTCGGGGCACCTGCCAGGTATAATCCCAACCGGGCGTATGCTTTTTACTGAAGTCAAAATTACACACTACATCATTCTTTAAAAAACGGGCGCCTGCCTTTATTTCGTACTTTCGTTCCATCAAGCAATCCAAAAGTCCTGTTTCCTCAAAATGGTCCATACAGCGCGGCAAAAGACTTTCGCCAATAACGAAACGGGGAAACGTGCTTTTTTCAACAACTTTGCAGCTTACCCCGTTGTTTTTTAAGTAGGAAGCAGCAACGCAGCCTGAAGGCCCTGCGCCAATAATTAACACATCAACAGCAATATCATTCATATTATTAAGATATAGATTGTTAAAAAATTCTAAATTTGCATTCTAAAGTTACCAAATTATTTTAGACCAAAACGTTAATAAATCAATTGATTCAACTATAAATGCCAACATTACAAGGAAAACTGGAAATAGCCGATTTTGATAAAACCATTTTTAAAAACGAGCGTGTCCAACTTCACAAAGATATAATAGAAAGAGTTCAAAATAGTTTTGACTTTCTAAAAGAATTTTCTGAAAATAAAATTATTTACGGTGTCAACACAGGTTTCGGCCCGATGGCTCAATATAAAATAAAGGACGATGAGCGCATCCAGTTACAGTACAATCTTATTCGTAGCCATGCCTCGGGTACCGGGAATGCTATTCCAGCAGAATACGTTCGCGCTGCAATGCTTGCCCGATTGAATACTCTCAGCTTAGGGAACAGTGGTGTTCACCCTTCAGTTATTAAGTTGATGGGCGAACTATTAAACAAGGACATTATTCCACTTATATATGAACACGGCGGTGTTGGCGCCAGCGGCGATTTGGTGCAGCTTGCACATTTGGCTTTGGTATTGATTGGGGAAGGCGAAGTTTTCTACAAAGGCGAACGCAGAAAGACTGAAGAAATTTTCAAAATCGAAAATCTTGAACCCATAAAAGTAGAACTCCGTGAAGGATTGGCCTTGATGAATGGAACGTCAGTAATGACAGGGATAGGTGTGGTAAACGTGCTTTACACAAAACAAATTATGCAGTGGATGATTAAAGCATCTTCCGCTATTAATGAAATTGTAAAAGCATATGATGACCACCTTTCCTTAGAACTGAATGAAACCAAGATGCATGTGGGTCAACGTGAAATTGCAGAAATGATGCGCACCCATTTAAAAGACAGCAATCTCACCCGAAAGCGCGAGCACCATTTGTACAACGGTTCAAAAAACGAAGAGGTGTTTGTTGAAAAAGTGCAGGAGTATTACTCTCTGCGTTGTGTGCCCCAAATTTTGGGCCCTGTGTTGGACACGCTCAATTCCGTTGAAAAAATATTGATTGAAGAAGTAAATTCAGCAAACGACAACCCAATCGTGGATGTTGAAAAACGGCACGTGTATCACGGTGGAAATTTTCATGGCGATTATGTTTCCTTGGAAATGGACAAGTTGAAAATAGTGGTTGCAAAAATGACAATGCTTGCTGAACGTCAATTGAACTATTTATTGAATTCAAAATTGAACGACATACTGCCTCCATTTGTAAATTTGGGCAAACTTGGATTGAATTTCGGAATGCAGGGCGTACAGTTTACTGCTACATCCACAACAGCCGAAAGCCAAATGCTAAGCAACCCAATGTATGTGCACAGTATCCCGAACAATAACGACAATCAGGATATAGTGAGTATGGGTACAAATGCTGCACTTATCACCAAAAAAGTGATTGAGAATGCCTTTGAAGTAGTAGCAATTGAACTCATAACCATTGTTCAAGCTATTGAATATCTAAAAGTTCAGGATAGCGTTTCTTCCGAAACCAAAAAAATGTATAATGAAATCCGGGGAATTGTCCCTGTTTTTAAGGAAGACGTAGCAATGTATCCATATGTGAACAGCGTAAAAGAATTTTTGATGGATTCTGTAAAATAAGAACAGAATAATTTTGTAAATTGTTCGTCTCTCCTCACTAACTTAAAACCAAGATAATTATGAAAACAATTTTTTCCTTTGCACTTATTCTAATTTTGGGGACAACCGCAGTTTCTGCTCAGGAACTAGCTTTAGTTCGCGACAATGATCTTTTTGGCTACATAAACAAAAGTGGTGAATATGTTATCCAGCCGCAATTTGAAAAAGCAGATAGTTTTTCCGGAAAGCTCGCGGCCGCTATGAAAGATAAAAAATGGGGCTTTATCAATACTTCTGGCGAATGGGTTATCCAACCACAATATGATCGCGTAAAGGCTTTCAATTCTGGGTATGCGGTGGTATTGGAGAACGATCAATGGAAATACATTAACGCTAAAAATGAAACCTTAAATACCCCTGCCACTGACAAGATTTATGATTTTGACGGAGGGGTAGCAGTTATCCGCAGCGGCGAAAAAATAGGTTTGATGGACACTAATGGAAAAACCATTTTAGAACCAAAATATGATGAAATAAAAGGTTTCAACAATGGCTACGCAAAATTTAAAAATGGTGAAACTTGGGGCTTGCTCAGCAAAAAGGGAGAAGAGTTTGTTCCCGCAGATTATAACGAGATTGGTGATTTCAGTAAAAACGGAATTTGGGCAAGAAAAGGTGAAAGTTTCGGTGTTTTGATTAATGGAACATTTACGCCAATCAGCGGAGTGGATAAAATCTGGGATTTCACAAATGATTCTCCATTAACCTATGCCCGAAGTAACAAAAAAATGGGGTTCATAAATGGAAAGGGCGAATGGGTAATACAGCCTGCTTATGATAAAGTACGTGCATTTAATGCTGGTCTTGCTCCTGTAAATCTAGGGAAGGAATGGGGCTTTATAAATGAAAAAGGTGAAAAAGTTATCGATATAAAATTCAGAGATGCCGAAATATTTTCTGATAATGGCCTAGCTCCTGTAAAAGAAAAAAAACTATGGGGTTTTGTTGATAAAACCGGAAAATTAGTAATCCCAATGGAATACGATATTTCAATAGGAATGTTTGGATTCCTGCAAAGCGGTTCTGATAAAGGGTTTATTGACGGTATGGCTCGTGTAAAGAAAGATAAACAATGGGGCTTTATAAATGAAAAAGGCCAAGTTGTAGGCAAATGGCACCAGAATGCCGAAGCTTTTGTGGATACTTCAAAATAGAATAAAGAATAAAGAGAAAAGAAAACTTCGCATCTTTTCGACTTTGCGAGAAAATTTTTATGGAAGAGAAAAAAACGAAACAGAAATACGCATTAGTAACAGGAGGTTCCCGAGGTATCGGCCGTGCAGTATGTATTCAATTGGCGAAAGATTTGGAGTATAACCTTCTTATAAATTATAACGGCAACAAAGAAGCCGCCCAACAAACCTTGAAAGAGGTTGAGGCACTCGGTGGCAAGGGTGAAATAATCCAGTTCGATGTTACCAATCCCGAATCCGTTAATAAGGCATTTGACGTATGGCACGAAGCCAATAAAGATGCTATCATTGAAATCATAATTAACAATGCCGGAATTACCAAAGACGGTATGTTTATGTGGATGAAACCTGACGATTGGCACAGCGTAATCAATACCAGTTTGAACGGTTTTTATAATGTAACCAATGCTTTGATCCAAAAATTATTGGTCAATAAATATGGGCGCATTATCAATATGGTTTCAGTCTCCGGTTTAAAGGGAACGCCGGGACAAGTAAATTATTCCGCTGCAAAAGGAGCTGTTATTGGAGCCACAAAAGCTTTGGCACAGGAAGTTGCAAAACGAAACATTACAGTAAACGCAGTGGCTCCGGGATTTATAAAAAGCGATATGACTGCCGAACTTGACGAAAAGGAACTGAAAAAAATGATTCCCGCCAATCGCTTTGGCGAAGCTGAGGAAGTAGCGCATGTAGTTAGCTTTTTGGCTTCTTCTAAATCTTCCTATATTACGGGGGAAGTGATTAACATTAATGGCGGAATTTATTCATAAAACGAAGGAGAAGTGAGAAGAGTAGTTATAACCGGAATGGGCATTTATTCCTGCATCGGCAAAAACCTGCAGGAAGTAAAGCAGTCGCTTTATGAAGGAAAATCTGGAATTATTTGTGACGGAAAACGAAAGGATTTTGGATATCGTTCCTGTTTAACCGGCTGGGTGGAAGAACCCAATTTGAAAGAACAACTTTCCAGAAGGGAGCGTGTCAGTCTAGGCGAAGAAGGCGCTTACGCCTATGCCGCAACTATTGAAGCTTTGAAAAACGCTAAAATAGACCAACAATTTCTCGACGAAAATGAAGTGGGAATACTCTACGGAAATGATAGCACCGCAAAATCGGTCATTGAATCTGTAGATAAAATCCGTGAAAAGAAGGATACAACCCTAGTGGGTTCGGGCGCTATTTTTAAAGCGATGAACTCTTCGGTGACAATGAATCTTTCAACAATTTTTAAGTTGCGAGGCATAAATTTCACAATAAGCGCAGCCTGTGCCAGTGGCTCACATTCCATTGGAATGGCCTATTTTCTTATAAAAAATGGTTTGCAGGATTGTATTATTTCTGGAGGAGCGCAAGAAATAAATGAACTCGCAATGGGCAGTTTTGATGGTCTTGGGGTTTTTTCAACGCAATTGGACCCAACGAAGGCCTGTCGTCCTTTTGATAAGGATAGAGACGGATTAGTGCCCAGTGGTGGTGCGGCTACTTTAATTATTGAAAGCTATGAGAGTGCCGTAAAACGCGGAGCGCCAATTTTAGGTGAAATTATTGGCTATGGATTTTCCTCAAATGGCGATCATATTTCAACCCCAAATGTTGACGGTCCCGCACGAGCTATGAAAATGGCTTTGGAGCAAGCAAATATTAAAGCTTCAGAAATTGATTATGTAAATGCCCATGCAACTTCAACACCCGTTGGTGATGCAAATGAAGCACTTGCAATTACGGATGTTTTTGGGGAAAATGGACCCTGTGTGAGTTCCACAAAATCCATGACAGGCCACGAATGTTGGATGGCTGGAGCAAGCGAGGTAATTTATTCCATGTTAATGATGGAACATTCTTTCATAGCGCCAAATATAAATCTTGAAACACCAGACGAAGCTGCTTCAAAATTAAACCTTGTTAACAAAACGTTAAATAGAAAAATTGATGTATTTTTGTCCAATTCTTTCGGGTTTGGGGGAACCAATTCCGCATTGATAATTAAAAAATGCAAACATTAAAAATGAATAAAGAAGTTATAGTTGAGAAGATAAACTACTTTTTGGTAGATGAGTTTGAGGTAGAAACCGAAGACATTGAACCAAGGGCCAACCTAAAGGAAACTTTGGAATTGGACAGCTTGGATTTTGTAGATTTGGTAGTTGCCATTGAAGCCAACTTTGGCGTAAAATTGACAGGTGAGGATTTCCTTAACGTTATTACACTACAAGATTTTTACGATCTGATTGAAACAAAAATCAGCTGAAATTTGCAATAATTATTTATGGCGGGCGAGTGGGAAGGCAAAAGCAAAGGAACCGTTTTAGGGTATAAAATCTTTATATTTTTTATCAGAAAATTAGGTGTTCGCGCTGCATACGGCCTGCTTTACTTTGTTGCTCTTTATTACGTATTCTTCGCCGGGAAAAGTACACGATCCATATATTACTATTTTCGTAAAAGGCTTAAATACGCGCGAATTAAGAGTTTTTTCAGCATTTACAAAAGTTATTATGTATTCGGCAAGACCATTATAGACAAGGCCGCAATCTCCTCAGGCCTAAAAAATAGATTCACCCATGAATGTGATGGCGTCGAGAATATAATCGATCTGCTCGACAAAAAACAAGGCGGCATTATGATCAGTGCCCACGTTGGCAATTTTGAAATAGCTGAATTCTTTTTTGAAGAAATCGACACCCGTTCACAAATAAGCCTTGTTACTACCGATGCCGAACATAAAAACATCAAGGAATATATGGAAAAAGTAACCATGCGTTCCAATGTAAAGTTTATTTTGGTAAAGGACGATATGTCGCATATTTTTGAAATAAACAATGCGCTAAGCAATGGCGAATTGGTCTGTTTTACAGGCGATAGATATATGAAAGGCCAAAAATTATTGACCGAATCATTGATGGGAAAAGAGGCAAACTTTCCCGCCGGTCCATTTTTATTGGCAAGTAGACTAAACGTTCCAGTTTTGTTCGTTTATGTAATGAAGGAAACCAACAAACATTATCATTTATATGCCCGTCAAGCGGAAGTGAAAAATCGTGATGCCGAAGGTTTATTAAAAAAATACACAGAAAGCGTCGAGTGGATGCTGAAAAAATATCCGTTGCAATGGTTCAATTCTGTCTCTTATACACATCTGACGCTGCCGACGAAGAGGATA
>OJBP01000137.1_pt1 | contig 48348 bp, 49 predicted proteins | sample 1590691 | NCBI WGS metagenome assembly OJBP01 (sample SAMN05416848, study PRJEB24817) | seawater metagenome | isolation source: Sea water | place: Canada:Atlantic | collected 2013-07 | reverse complement strand
ATTAAACTGTACTCCATCTGGAGCTATCTTTTTAGGAACGTCTTTTTCACCTTTGGCTTGCTCAACAGCTTCTTTTATTTTACCCTTAAAGATCTTACGAAGCAATTCTTTAAAGGTATTGAAATCTACCGCATACGATAATCCCACTCCTTGCGTGTATCCTTCTGTCTCACCTATAAATTGAATATCTGTCTGGCGGTTGAAAACTTTGGCGCGAAGTGTTCCATCTTCATTTAGAAGAAAATCAATTTCTACATCTCCTACAATCACACTCTCACTGACTCCACCCGTAGGAACTCCTACCTTACCATTAATGAGTACACGGTTTGTAATCTGTGTAGAGAGCGTCACTCCCACTCTACCTGCAGACTGGACATCTAGTGTAGGGTCACGATCTGCTTGCACAAGATCAATACCTACGTCAAAAATACTGTCGTCATCATTAAAGAGAATTCCAGAAAGAATAGATGACGTAGTCTCAAGTAAGTTATTTACCGCCGCCGAAGCCGTATTAATATCTGCCGAACTTAAAAAGGCTCCTTGAGATACTAGGGATATCGCATTAAGCTCCTTAGCATTTCTATCTTGAAGTAAAAACTCTAATTCTGAAACCACCGTACTACCTGCTCCAGGAAATTCTATATCAAAAGTAATATCTGGCTTGAGTAGCTCACCATCTAAATTGATAACTACGTTTACAGGAATCTTTCTATTTACCGTAGAAGTTTGCAGTAACGTTCCTGGATTTGCTTGCGTTCTATAGATTGCGCTTACATCTAGAAGTGCTTTTGCAGGATCGCCATCCCAACGTATGTTTGCATCTTGTTGTAATATAAAATCCTTTGTAATAAAGCCACCATATCTAAAGTTAAAGACACCTTCGGTAGCAATAAAATCCCCGTTCATTATAAACTTGCCGTTAGTATCTAGCTGTATCAATAGTGTTCCCACTCCTCTACCTCTTAGCGTACTTCCGTTTGCTTTATCGACCACTACCTCCACTTCTGCATCTGGATCAATATCTAGATCAAAGTTTACAGAAAGTCCTTTTACAGCCTCTGTAATTACTTGTACGCCATTAATGCGCGCTTCTTTTTCTTCTGGACTTAAGAATTTAATATAAGAGTTGTCTCCTAGTGCCTCAGAGTCATCTATCGGAATCTTAAAAGTAGTTCCTCTCGCAGTTTCTCCAAAAACATCAATAACCAAGTTATCTGTAGGCCCTTTGATAAACGCTTCACCTTCTAAAAATGCTGTACCATAATAGAGAGATTCTAGATCTTCTTCGGTATCCAGCACTGCAATTCTTGTAGCCGAAATGCCAAGATCAAGTTTCCAATCACTAAAAGACTTATGACTTATAGAACCGTTAAGTGCACCTAGCGTTTTATACTTAACATCCTCCAACTGTATTGCATCAAAAATGAACTGTTGTTTATTTAATGTAACATTTGAAGTGCCTTTGAAATCGTAGTTCACATTTAAATAAGGAATGGCAATTCCCGCATTCTCTAGCGTGAGATTCCCATTGATGTCAGGATTTCTATAATCACCTACTACTTTTGCCTCTCCGCTTGCTAGTCCTCTTATTTGATCTATAACTCCTTTACCCATCGGGTTAAAGGGGCTTAAATCTAAATCACTGAGTCCTACATCCATATCAATATAAGGCACTTTTCCCGAAGCATCTATACTTCCCTCTGCTGTTAAAGAACGGAGACCATCGCGCTCTAACTTAGATGTTATACTATATTTTGAAAGTGTAGCATTACCAGTAACATTTAAGTCCAGCTGACCAAGATTAGTCCCGTTTACCGAAAAGTCTTTAATGGCAAGAGACGTATTTGGCAAATAAGCACCGTTCTTTTGTAAGATATCGAGTTTACCATTGATACGTCCTCCTAAATCAAGACTGTCAAGATCTGGTGTTACCTTGGCAAGATCAACATTTTTAAAATTGGCTTTGACATCCTTATAAGTACTATCCCTAAGTTGCCCTTTAAGATCAATACGTTCATCATTGTGGCTCAGCACTAATGTATTAATGTCAATATCTTTAAAGTTATTATCAAAGACTACACTGTTCTTTCTATCATTCTCTTCATTAATAAACCAAGGATTCTCTTTAAAAATGATTTTTGATTTTTTAAACCCTAATACAGAGTTTCCTTCTGCGTTAATGGTGTGATATAAAGAGAGATCAAAGGAATCATCGTTGCGCTTACCACCTTTAAATTCTGACCTCATGAATAATGTATCCTTTAGAGTAACATTAATGAGATTAAAATCTGATACTGCATAGAAACCTGCATTTATACTATCTGCAGCTACGTAAGTATTAAATAAAGGGTTCTTATTATCTACACGGACCTCTATTGCTTCTGCCATGTAACCAAAGGCATCTATCTTTGGTGACTTGAAGGTGAGTTTGAATTCAGAATCATTTGCCACCACACTACCTCGTATGATTGTTTCTGGCTCAAAATCTAACTCGGGAACAAATATGGCTACTATCTTATTAAAGATGGTAAATTCAAAATCCATAAACTGATCTTCAGTCAAGACCTCTGGCTGGTAGTTTGTATATAAACTTCCTATTGCATTTTTAAATAAGGGAACAACTTCATTAAATTTAAAAACACCACGTACCTCACCACTTATTATCTCTGTAGAGTTGATATCAATGGTGCGAATTTTTTTTGCATCAAACTTCGATGTAATTTCAAAATCTTTAAAGCTGTAGGTATTATTCTTATTTTGATAACTAGCATCTGCAAAGGATATTCTACCATATACATCTTCTACATTAGTACCCTTCATATCAATGATTACATTACCCTTAAGGATAGAGATGCTATCATTGATAAAATTGAGCATTTTAAGATCTGCGTAGTCAATTTGAGCTTCTAGATCGTAGCTATTAAACTCTTTTGAGATATCTATTAATCCGTTAAGTTTTGCTTTTGCATTAGGATCATCAAGCAATAACTCTCCATCAAATACTGGCGCTTTAAGATTTCCAAAGACCGTAATATTTTTATAGACATAGTTATTATACCCCATACTTTTTATACTTCCAGAGAGCTTTGTATTTATGGTTTCTTGTATAAATCCTTTTCCCTCAACATCCATATCAAAGGTGGTCTTCCCCAGTCGTTTATCATCTAGCAGTTTACCTAAGTTAAAGTTGTCGAACTTTACATTACCCTCATAGCCTGCATTATCTGCATCTCTCAATCCTTTCAATAAAAGATTCAGTGAGATATCACCTAAGTTTGTGGCGATATCACCTTCAGCTACAACTGTAGAAAGCGTTACTGCGTTAGCACCTCGGAAAGATACTTGACCTAATTTTGACATTTCTGGTGGTAACGAAGAAAGTACGTCTGGCAACAATCTTTTTAAATCAAAATAATTGGTTTCAATCTTATTATAATTTCCAGATATTCTAAAATCATCACCGCTCACTACTCCGTCAAAATAAACATCACCTTCTATTACAGAATTCCCTAATCCTGTTACTCTAAGATTTGGCACTCTAAAGTTATTAAGGTACCCAGTTACATTCCCAGATATATCTAAATCAATGTCTGGCGCAATCTCTCTATAGAATGGACGTAAATCGTTAGTAGATATTTTTGCTTTCGCGAAAGCGGCCTCAACCTCCACTAGCGTATTAAAATCATCTAGCGCTCCATCTGAGGTATCTAACTTGATATCACCTTCAATAGCAGAAAAATCTGTTGTAAGTGAAAAATCTTTGAGCGTTATTAAATCTGGATCATAGTGAAAAGTTCCATCTAGGGATCTTATCTGGTAGCCTCTAATGGCGTCAAATGACAGTGACTCAATATGAGCATCTACAGAACTACTATTGAGATAAAAGTCTTCCCAGTTAGTTGAAAGGTCTTGATAATCGAGTACTAAAGAGTTTTCTAAATCTCCATTTATATACATGAATCTACCTTCAGATATTGCCACATTATCTGAAGACATAATAAAAGCCTTTCCAGATTTAGGAGAATTTGTAGCAAACTGGCGAGAGAATAGCGTTAAGTTATCTGAGGCCTCACCTTTATACTTTGTGAGGTAAAAGTTTACACCTTCAAGTGTAATATCGCCCAGATCCATATTATTATCTAGCACCTTCTGGACGCTATAGAGACTTGTAGCAAGCTCTCTCACGTAGATCATTGTATCTTGCTTATGGTCTTTAATTAATGTTCCTTTTACAAGGACATCTCCATTCCATTTAAGACCTACACGTTCTACTTGTATACTGGTACCGTAGGTATTATTTATGCGCTCTGTAACGCTCTTAGCAATTCGAGTTTGAACGCTGGGAAGAGAAAACAACAATAGAATGAGCCCAAAAAGCAAGAATAACACTAGAAGTGTGCGAAGTGCTATTTTTTTAAATTTCTTGATAGGGCTTATTGTTTTAACTTTGTACACTTACTGCAACATACGTGCCTTATGAATAATACGATTACTTCTACTTATATTCTTGCAATAGAATCATCTTGTGATGACACTGCTGCAGCTGTTTTACACAACGACAAGGTACTCTCAAATGTTGTTGCAAACCAAGACATTCATCAAGAATATGGAGGGGTAGTTCCAGAGCTTGCTTCACGTGCACATCAACAAAATATTGTTCCCGTTGTAACGGCTGCTTTACGCAAGGCAAATATCGATAAAAATCAGCTAAGCGCTATAGCTTTTACAAGCGGTCCAGGCTTATTAGGATCTTTACTTGTAGGTACCTCTTTTGCTAAGTCGTTTGCTATGGGTCTGGATATACCTCTTATTGATGTTAATCATATGCAAGCACACATTCTAGCTCATTTTATAGATGAAGAAGGCTATAGTAAACCTACATTTCCCTTTCTAGGAGTTACTATCTCTGGAGGTCACACACAGATTGTACGTGTAGATGATTACTTCACCATGGAGGTTATAGGGCAAACTATAGACGACGCCGTAGGCGAAGCTTTTGATAAAAGTGCAAAAATCTTAGGCCTACCCTATCCTGGAGGACCGTTAATTGACAAATATGCACAACTAGGGGACCCAAAGGCCTTTCCTTTTACAAAACCTAAAGTAGGCGGACTGGACTTCAGCTTTAGTGGTCTTAAAACGCAAATCATGTATTTTGTACAGAAGCAACAGCTAGCAGACCCAAGCTTTATAGATAATCGTCGTGATGATGTTTGTGCTTCCATTCAATATACTATTGTCAATATTTTAATGGATAAAATCAAAAAAGCTGTAAAAGAAACTGGCATCACTCAGATTGCAATAGGTGGTGGCGTTTCAGCAAATAGCGGAATACGCAGCGCGTTAAAAGCATCTGAGTCTAAATATGGATGGACTACCTATTTACCAAAATTTCAATACACCACAGATAACGCAGCAATGATAGGAATTGTGGGTTATTTAAAATACAATGAGCTATCTGAGAAAAACGCGTATCAAGACCTTGGTATTAGTGCTCAATCACGATTAAAAATATAAGAATGCAGTTATTTTATAGTGAGACATTAACAACAGATAGCGATACTTATACCCTACCTAAAGATGAAAGTAAGCACGTAATACGTGTATTACGTAAAAAAACTGGTGACGCCATTCACCTCACTAACGGACAGGGGTATCTTTTTAATGCAATTGTGGCAGAAGAAAATCCTAACAAATGTAGATTGCAAATACAAAGTTATAGTTATCAAGAGCCTAGAGATTATAAACTTCATCTTGCTGTTGCACCCACAAAACTTAATGATCGCTTTGAGTGGTTTTTAGAGAAAGCTACAGAAATAGGTATTACAGAGATTACTCCACTACTTTGTGATCATAGTGAACGCAAGGTTATAAAAGAAGAGCGTTTCATGAAGATTATTCAGAGTGCTATGAAGCAATCACTGCACTATCATCTTCCTATCTTGCATCCGCTCACGTCATTTTCAGAGTTTGTGGAGCATAATAGCATAGAAAATACATTTATTGCTCACTGTGAAGATCTTAAAAAAGAGTCACTTAAAGATTATCTCAAACCTCATAACTCATACACCATACTCATAGGTCCAGAAGGCGATTTTTCTACTGCCGAAATTGAACTTGCTCTCAAGCAAGGTATTACTCCTGTGTCTCTTGGTAATAGTCGTTTACGCACAGAGACAGCAGCTGTAGTTGCTTGTCACAGCGTCGCTTTTGTAAATGAGTAATCACTTGCATTTGTACTCAAAACACTAGAGTAAAATCCAGATTTTGTAAATTCAAATATTAATGGTTTATTTGCTTCCTGCGTCTCCACAAGAGATAAAGGCCCAACCTATTATTAATCAAAAGATTAGATAAAATTGCGCAATTTTGTCAAGACGGTTGTACCCTTTATCCCGGCGCTTATGAGCGTTTGCGGAGGGATTACTATGATGATAAGTTTAGAGTTATTTTTTACAAATGACCACCTACCTGAGCTCAAAAACATACTTCTGTTACTCTTATTTTTGAGTTCTATTCTTGTTGTCGTTCTTCTTGGTTTTATTCTCTCAAAAACAGCCCGTCTTAAGTTTTCTGGAGATTCATTGTCTCAAGAGATACAAAAATTGACACAGCAAGTTCACTATTTTAGAGATATTGCAGATATTCTTTTAAGATCATCCGTGTGGGCACCAGGGCTTAAAGAATACATTGACGAGGAATTCTCAAGTCTCAATTACTTTTTAGTCAAAGAATTCTACAAAGGAAGATCTAAACTAGCGTTAGAATATATTGAAGAGAAAGATCGCTACGGAGAAACAGAAATACTTTACCTAGAAACCAAAGCATTACTTCTCAATGACCCTAGTAAGAGCAGTGTAAAAGGCTACATGAATCCTAAAGAATATGATGTGCGTATGCTCAAAAAATGGACTGAGCATAAAGTCGGAATGGGCTGGAACCATTACTTTGGATTTAAATATAATCAGTTTAAAGAAGAACTGGATATACATCGTGTGTATGAACGTCATCAAGAAAGAATTTTAAAGTATGCTATACAGCTAGACCCCATAAGATATAGAGGAATGGGATTTAGTGAAGAACTTATTTCAAAACTTGGGATGCATCTATCTGAGGAAGTATTACCTCAATTACTAAGTCTTACATCGCAGTCTGTGCGCAAGGTTCCCAAAGTTATCACGGTTGCATATATACTCATTGTTTTACTCGTTATGTTTGGAGTAATACAACCTACCATTACACTTCTTTTCGGATTACATGTAGTTTTCGGTTTTATATCTATAACAGTTGTAGTGAGCATAATTTTCTTTTTAATGCTTTCTATATACCCTTTTGTAAAACGCGAAATTAATGGTTGATTTACGCTTTCGCGAAAGCAAAATAAACCTACTTAACCCGTATCTTTGCACCCAAAATAAATTGCTGTTTTAAATGCACCTTCTAGGTTTTTAAAAATGCTACTACCTAGAAGTTTATGTCAAAATTACCCAAAGCCCACAAATTTGTTGACCTTTCTGATTATGGCCGAAGCATAGCTCGCCGTATCGCTCTTTCTCTAAAACACACGGCTGCCACGCCTGTACAAGTAACGTACTCTTTTGTAGTAAGTGGCATTATTGCTATTATTTGTATTACGAAAGGATATTACTTTTGGGCTGCATTTTTCCTGATTCTAAAATCAATTCTTGACGCAGCAGACGGCGAACTCGCGAGAATTAAAAATACTCCTTCATACACAGGAAGATATCTAGATTCTATATCTGATATTCTTTTAAACGCTGCTATCCTTTACACTATAGGATTCATAACTGACACTAGTTTATACTGGACGGTACTTGCTTTTTTTTGCATCCAGCTGCAAGGAACATTATATAATTACTATTATGTGATATTGCGCAGCAAGCTTGATGGCGACACCACAAGTCGTGTTATAGAAATAGGAATTCCTAAGGCGTTGCCAGGAGAGCAGCAAAGTACTGTTACCTTTTTATATAAAACATACAGAGTGTTGTATGGCGCATTTGACGCTCTTATTTATAAGCTGGACCCTAAGGCAGAGAAAGGGTCTATTACACCTAACTGGCTCATGACAATAGTTTCTACTTTTGGTCTAGGTTTTCAATTATTATTAATTGCATTGTTTCTTGTGGTTGGGCTTGCAGACTATATCATTCCTTTTTTTATAGCATATTCTATTATGATCCCTATTCTAATAGTAACTAGAATGACAGTTACAAGCGAAGAGTAACACCTGTTTCTACAAATCAAAAAGCCCAGCTATTACATATAGCTGGGCTTTTTAATTAAATAATAAGGTATGTTATAAACGGTACCCTATACTCAATGTAATGTATTGATTAGTTCCTGATCCATTTACAAGGAAGTTATCTCCATTCACAAGGCTATTATTATCTGCTTGTGGATCTCCTTCTCCAGGTGTATATGGCAAACGTACCGCTGCATCGTCTTCAAAAACCTCTAAGAATCCTTTTGTAAAGCGAGCTTCTACAAAGATGCTCTCGTTAAAGTGATATCCTATACCACCAAATGCAGAAAAGTCAAATGATTTGTAATTTTCTGATTGCTCATAAAATGAAATCTTAAGTCCTGCTTGTGGTCCTGCAATAAGAAAAAGTCTATTAAGGTTAAGACGTAATCCTAAAGGGATTTGTAAAAAATCATAACGAACACCTTCATACTTGTTTCCTTGGGATGCAAAAGCAAATTCTGGCTGAAAGCTTAATTTGTTAGTTACTGGAATTTCTGCAAGAAATGCAACTGCAAATCCGTAGCGGCCTTCATCTATTGAATTAAAAGGCGCAATAGCCGGGTCACCATCTAAACCTGTATTTACGATAGTGTACTCTAGATTGCTTATTTCACTCACACTCAAACCTGCTTTAAAGCCAAAACGTACGCCTTGTGCAAAAAGCTGTGTGCTACATAAAAATGCAAAAAAGATGATAGATAGTACTATTTTTTTCATAATTAAAAGATATTCGTCATTAGTAAATAGAGATAACGTTGGGAACCTCAGGGTATAAAGATAAATTGTATAAATCAGTTTTCTATAGTAAAATAACAAAACCAAGTAAATAAACTATAAAAAACAAATTACACCCGGTAACGAACACGATTTGCTCTAAAGTCTATAGCCTATTCCCAATTGAATCACAGCATTTTTACCTTCTAAGTCAGAAAATCGAGTCTCACCAGCGTTATCAAAAGTAAAATTGTTGTTGTCTTGAAAGATATCTGTGAGACCATAAGTATATCTTGCTTCAATAAAAATATTAGAATCAAAGATATATCCTAAACCTCCAAATGCAGAAGCTTCAAAGTTTGAAAATATTCCAGACTTATTAGGATCCCAGACTTTTACACCTACTTGTGGCCCAGCATTAATATACAGATTACTTAGATTAAGCTTTAATCCTAAAGGAAGGTTTAAGTAATCTAGGCGAAAACTTTCTAAATTCTTTCCTTGTTGAGAGAAGATAAATTCTGGCATAAAACTCAACTTCTCTGAGATAGGAATATCCACTAGAAAACCTACAAAATAACTTGTGCGCTTACCGTCAAGTTGGTTTTCAATTCTCTCTGCTGCAGAGCTACCATCATTGTCAAAAGATAATCCATTTACATCTGCAAAATTCACACCCGCTTTAAATCCAGAAGTAATTTGAGCGTTGATGGAAAAAAAAGATAAAAGAAACAGTCCTGTAATAAAAAATAAAGATTTTTTCATGAGCTAATGTTTTGTAATTCTACGTTTTACAAGCAAATATACATTAATTTTTAAATCCCAATTACGAATTATTAGAATGATACAAACTCTTAATGATACCATCTGCAAGTCCAATTTTCGGCACAATAATCTGTTTTGCTTTTGATGATTTCATTGCTTGTAAATAGATACGCAATGCAGGAATTATTACGTCTGCGCGGTCAGGATTGAGTTCTAATTTGATAATACGCTCATCATAACTCATATTTTGAAGCTCTTTATATAATTGCGTTAGAAAGAGGTATGATAAGGTTTTACCTGGCTTTTTTGCACTTAACTTAAATACCTTATTTATGTTTCCACCAGATCCTATAAGATCTATATGATCATAGTTTGCGCATTTTAAAGCAATCCATTTTTGCATAATATCCCAATCTTCTTGCGAGACGAGATCATTTAACAATCGTACAGTTCCTATTTTAAACGATCTAGATGCAATCATGCTACCCATGTGATAGATGGTTATCTCTGTGCTCCCTCCTCCTACATCTACGTAGATGTATGTTCGGTCTTCCTTAATAAAACTATTAAGATCTGTAGCTGCTATAATTTTTGCCTCTTCCTCGCCGTCTATGATATCTATAGTGATGTTTGTTTTTTTCTTTAACGCTTTCGCGAAAGCAAAACCATTACGAGCATCTCTCATCGCACTTGTAGCACAAGCTCTATATTCTAGCACTTGATGAGCATTCATAAGTAACCTAAAAGCTTTCATGGCATCCTCCATGCGCTCTTGGTTCTTTGCAGAAATCTCCCCATTAATAAAAACGTCTTCTCCAAGCCTAATAGGCACACGAACTAACGCGTTTTTTCTAAATAGCGTAGGACCATCTTCCTGCTCAATGATGTTTGCTATGAGTAGACGTACTGCATTAGAACCTATATCTATTGCGGCATATTTTTTTATGGTAAGCACTATAATTGAGAGAGTTTATTTACATAATAATCATACGTAGCAAATTGTGATCTTATCGCTGGCTTATCGTCTATTTTGTATCTGTTATCCATCTCTTTGTTAAGTACACGAGCTTTTACATTGTCACTCCATGCAATCTCGTGCGTCTCTATTATTTCTTTCTTAACATCCTCATCATAAATAGGGACTGTAACTTCTACCCTATTATCAAGGTTACGGCTCATCCAGTCTGATGAAGAAATGAATACCTTCTCCCATCCCGGCTCTCCAAAGATGTAGACTCTAGTATGTTCAAGGAATTTATCGATGACACTAATAACTTTAATGTTCTCACTCATTCCTGGTACCCCAGGAATCAAACAACATACACCACGTACAATCATTTCTATCTTTACACCAGCGTTACTCGCCTCGTAAAGCTTGTCAATGATTTCATAATTTGAGATGCTATTGAGCTTTAATCGTATTAAACCGTTTCCACCATTTTTTACAACCTCTATTTGTTCTTGAATAAGCCTGTACATCTTATTTCTTGAGTAGTGTGGTGCTACAACGAGATGCTTATATTTATTTACTATATAATTAGTATCAAAGAAATTGAAGAGCTTGCTTAAATCCTTTAATATTTCCTTGTTTGCTGTAAAGAGTGTGTAATCTGTATAAATACGGGCCGTAGCGTGGTTAAAATTTCCTGTACTTATAAAACCATAACGTACTATCTTACCCTCTTCCTCTCTATCAATCACACAGACTTTACTATGAACTTTTAAACCAGGCACACCAAAGATGAGACGAACACCTTCGTTTTGCATTTTCTTTGCATAGCGCATGTTCGACTCTTCGTCAAAACGTGCTCGCAGCTCTATTTGTACCGTTACTTCTTTTCCATTTTGGGCTGCGTTAATAAGTGCACTTGCGATACTTGATAATTTTGCAAGTCTATAGATAGTAATTTTTATAGATCTCACTTTAGGATCTAGTGCTGCTTCTCTTAAAAATTTGATAGTATAAGAGAAGCTCTGGTAAGGTGTGTATTGCAAGAAGTCTTTCTTTGCGACCTTAGCTAGTAGGTTATCTTCTAGGCTTATTCCCGCAATAGGTAATGGCTTGACACTTGGGTAGTAGAGCTCTTTCCTACCAAAGGTCGGGAAGTTCATATAATCTTTCCTGTTGTGATATCTACCACCAGGAATGATACTATCTATACGCTCTATACCTAATTTACTAAGTAGAAACTGTAGCGTTTCTTGCTCAATTGTTTTATCAAAAACAAAGCGCACAGGTTCCCCATCTTCTCTTCCTTTTACGCTTCGAGTGAGTTTTTCTAAAAAGCTCTTACCTAAATCAGACTCAATATCTAGCTCTGCGTCACGTGTTATTTTAATCATATGAGCAGTAATACTGTCATAATCAAAAATGCTAAAAATGGTATCAAGATTATACCTAATCAAATCATCTAGCATCATGATGTAATCCTTACCATCTACTTGCGGCAACACTACAAAACGATCTATCGTACTTGGAATCTCCAAAAGTGCATATAACGGCTTCTTTGTATCTGAAAGCACCATCTTTACCATTAAATAGGCGTCAAGATCTTGAATACGTGGCAGCTCTACATCTTCACGTAGGATAATAGTTTCTACAGCGAGAGATACTTGATCTGTAAAGAAGTCTTTAATAAATGTTTTATGCTCCGGAAGTGTAATTTCATCTTCGGTGAGCATGTAAATGTTTTCTTTCTCTAGCTTTTTATAAATATCCTCAAGAATCTTGAGGCTTTCTGTTTGCTGTTCTATTACAATCTCAGTGATTTTTTCAAGTAACTCTTCGGCAGAATAAACTCCTAAGGCCTTTCTTCCTGTTTTACCAGCATCTACAATTCTACGCACCGTAGCATATCGTACTCTAAAGAACTCGTCTAGGTTATTTGAAAAAATACCTAAAAAACGAAAACGCTCAATAAGTGGTACATTTTCATCTGCAGCTTCTTGTAATACCCTAGCGTTAAATTGTAACCAACTTAACTCACGGTTTATATATCTGTTTTCGTCTGTTTGCGTCATTATTATAATTCTTTAGGAGCTTTGTAATAAATCGTCTTTCCTTGTTTGAGATTTTTCCAACTATCAATATCAAAAGTTATTGCTGTAAACGCAGCTGTAGAGACATTATCTATAGTTTCATTTCCATAAGTATTGACCACATTAGTCATTGCATTATTATGCCCAAAAACCATTAAACAATTAACTTCATCACTCACATTACGTATCACCTCAACGAGATCTGCTCCCGCAAAGTCATACATTTTATAGTCTAACTGTATTTCTCTATCATCGATACCATATGCTTTTGCAAAGTATACAGCAGTTGTTTTTGCTCTTAAAGCATCACTACTCATCATAAGATCTGGCTTAGGCATTGTTGACGCAATATGGTCTGCCATCGCGGGTGCGTCATTTAAGCCTCTTTCATTGAGCGGTCGCTCATGATCTATAACATCAAATTTCCAACTTGATTTTGCGTGTCTTACGAGGTAGAGTGTTTTCATATTACGAGGCTAATCTTTCTTTAATCCACTGGTCGTTTTCTAGTCTGTAGCGTATTCTATCATGTAAACGGCTCGGTCTTCCTTGCCAGAACTCTATAGATACGGGCTTTACAATATAACCACCCCAGTGTGCTGGACGTGGTATATCTTTTCCTTCGTAAGTTACTTTGAGTGCCTTCATCTTATCTTCCAGAACTTCTCTTCCTCCAATCACACTACTTTGGTCAGAAACCCAAGCACCTAGCTGACTATCTTTTGGTCTAGCATTAAAATAAGTATCAGAGCGCTCTGTACTTACTTTTTCTATATCACCTTTGATAATCACTTGACGTTCTAGATTAGGCCAGAAAAAAGAAATTCCCACCTTATCGTGGTGAGCTATACTCTCCCCTTTCTCGCTTGTATAATTTGTATAAAAAACAAACCCATCTGCATCTAGTTCTTTGAGAAGAACAATTCTTGATTTTGGAAAACCGTCTGTTCCTAAAGTGGCAACAGTCATCGCATTCGGTTCGGCAACGCCTCCGGCGTCTTCCACTTCTTTAAACCAAGTTTTAAATTGGTCCATAGGGTTTAAAGCCGAGTTTTCTAATAGCAACTCGCCTTTCTCGTATGATTTTCTGTAGTCGTGTAAGTCTCTGTTCATTGCAGTAAATGTACGAAGACCGTGGTGAAGATAAAAGTCAGAATTAGTTCAGAATTCCTAAAAATGACCCAAAATATGCGCTTTAAAAGATAAAGATTTTGAGATGCACGCTTTCGTGAAAGCGTACTTCTACTTCCTCATGAATCTTTTTTTAATCAAAAGTTTTCTCACCTTATCATTATGCTTTCTAATACGTGTGAACTCCTCATAATCCATATCCTCATCATCTACTCCTGATGCGGCAAACTGACCTTCAAAGTTTTCTAACATCTCCACACGATCTGTGTAAATATTATAACGACGATGCTCTGTAAATCCATCTGCTTGTAAAAAATACTCACAGATATATTGATCTTCCAGCATAAATAACTTAAAAGTAATACTGATATTTCCTTTTACAGAAGTAGATCCATAAATGGTATTAATCTTCTTAAGCTGCGTATCTGGGCTTACTAGAAATAGGTTACGCGGTATCAAAATATCAAAATGCCCTTGCAACTTAGCCAGCACTGGTTTTGCTATTTTCTTAATTTCTTCTTCCATCATAACGCTTTAAAATGTAAATTCTTTACCATCGTCTCCTAATAAGACATTCTCAAAATGAGGTCTAGCTTCTTCTATAAATAGATTCAAATCTCCATATCTTATGGAATAATGACCTAACACTAAACTTCCCACCTCTGCCTTTGCCGCAATCTGCGCTGCTTGTGCCGCCGTACTGTGACCAGTAGGTTTACACAAATGTGCGTGACTTTCTAAAAAAGTCGCCTCATGATATAACACGGTAGCTCCTTCAATTTGTGTAGCGACTGCTTCTTTATAAGCTGTATCACTACAATATGCATAGCTCTTAGGCTTAGATGGGTCAAAGGTAAGCTTATCATTAGGGATAAGCGTTCCATCATCTAAGGTAATATCACCACCTTGCTTAATTTTTGAGTAATAAGCCTTATCAATCTCATAATTAAGGCAGGCATTTATGTCTAGTTTACGCTCCCCTGGCTTTTCTTGAAAGTAAAAGCCATTTGTATAAATGCGATGTTTAAGCGGTATTGTGGTTACCGTCACTTCATCATCCTCATAAATAACCGTAGGTTCTTTACTTGTGATCTCTACAAATCGCAGAGGATAACTTGTTAATCCTTGCGTGATTTTTAATTGTAAGAGTATAATTTCTTTAAGACCCTTAGGTCCATAAATAGTGAGCGGTGCTGTTCTTTTAAGAAGACTAAAGGTAGTAATCACTCCCATTAGTCCAAAAAAGTGATCTCCGTGTAAATGTGATATAAATATGTGCTTTATACGTGAAAACTTAATCTTGTTACGGCGCAGTGCAACCTGTGTGCCCTCTCCACAATCTATAAGAAACAAGTGATTGCGTATGTCTAAAACTTGTGATGTGGGATTTTTAAAAGAGCTGGGCGCTGCTGCATAACAACCTAAAATAGTAAGATGTAGATTGCTAGACATAAAATATTTTAAAATCCGAGATCGCGCTCTATTTCTTCCAGTTCAATTACGTCTCCAGCTTCCTCAATCGTAGGAACAACAATCATCTCATCTGGTACAACATCATAGTTAATCCCTGTATTAACAAAGACAAATGATTTCTTATCTGCGCGCTGGTAGTTTGAAAGCTTTAAAAATTGTACAAGATCTTCAAGTGTGAGCTCGTCATATTTGAGAAGATCTATCACTAGATTCTTTTGATCATAGTGATCTGGAACTATATTCTCTAAGTGTAATGCAAAATCGCGCACATCTGTGCGGTCGTCTGTAAGTATGGTATAGGTAGGTTTTTCTGTAACCGTCATTATTGTTTGATTTTTGAAGCTAGAAGATACATTACTGCCATTCTCACTGCAACTCCGTTCTGTACTTGATCTAAGATAATTGCATGTTCTGAATCTGCTACGTCACTCGTAATCTCTACACCGCGATTTATAGGTCCTGGGTGCATGATTACAATTTGTTTATCTAGAGAATCTAGTAACTTCTTATTTACTCCGTATTGCTGTGTGTATTCTCTTGTGCTTGGAAAGTAACTAATATCCATTCGCTCATTTTGCACGCGAAGCATATTTGCTACGTCGCACCATTCAAGCGCTTTGCGTAAATCTAGCTCTACTTCTACTCCTAGTGATTCTATGTATTTAGGCAATAGCGTTTTTGGACCACATACTTTTACGTTTGCTCCTTGTAACTTAAGCGCATATATATTTGATAGCGCAACACGGCTGTGTAAAATATCTCCTACAATCACCACATTTTTTCCCGCTACATCACCTAGACGTTCTCTTATAGAATAACTATCTAGTAATGCTTGTGTAGGGTGCTCATGAGCACCATCTCCAGCATTTACAATACTTGCCTTGATATGTTTTGATAGAAATACGCCAGCTCCAGGATTAGGATGTCGCATAACTACCATATCTACCTTCATGGATAGAATATTATTTACGGTATCAATGAGCGTTTCTCCTTTCTTTACAGACGATGCTGCAGCCGAAAAGTTAATTACATCTGCACTTAGACGTTTTTCTGCAAGTTCAAAAGACAATTTTGTACGTGTACTATTTTCAAAAAAGAGATTTGCAATAGTAATATCACGTAGTGATGGCACCTTTTTAATAGGGCGATTGATCACTTCCTTAAAATGATCTGCCGTTTTAAAAATAAGTTCAATATCTGCCTCATTGATATACTTGATTCCTAGCAGATGATTGACACTCAACTCGCTCATAATAGTTAGCTTTTTACTAGATATACGGTGTCTTCTCCATCATTTTCTTCCCAGCACACCTTCACTTGTTCATCATTTATAGCATCTACCTGACGCCCTTTATAATCTGGTTGAATAGGTAAATGACGAGAGAAACGTCTGTCTATAAGACATAATAACTCTACTTCTTCTGGTCTCCCAAAACTTTGTACCGCAGTGAGAGCAGCGTTTATACTACGCCCTGTATACAAGACATCGTCTATAAAGACCACTTTCTTATCCTCTACAACAAAGTCTATTTTAGTCTTATTTGCTTCTAGCGTTTTCTCGCTACGGCGAAAATCATCACGATAAAACGTGATATCTAGATAACCTAACTTGATAGCCTCAATGCCATAGTCTGTGGTGAGCAACTTCTTAATACGTTCTGCTAGATAAACGCCGCGAGGCTGTATCCCAATAAGAACGGTATTTTTAAAATCAGTATGATTTTCAATGAGTTGACAAGCCAGACGATTGAGAATGATGTTAATCTCTGTCGCAGTAAGAAGTACTTTTTGGCTCATAGAATTTTCCGAAATCTGTTCGGGGGTCAAAGTTACATAATTCTGTGGATTGATGGTAGTGTTTGTTACGCTTTCGCGAAAGCGTATCTATCGCTAACTTCGTAATACTATAAAATTACAAATGATGACGCAAACGCAAACTTGGTGGAAAGAAGGAATTGTATACCAAATCTACCCTCGATCCTATCGTGATACCACAGGTAATGGCATAGGTGACTTGCGCGGAATCATAGAAAAACTAGACTACATAGCTAGTCTAGGGGTAGACATTATCTGGCTCAACCCTATTTATGATTCGCCTAATGATGATAATGGTTATGACATACGTGATTACCGAAAGATTATGGCAGAGTTTGGCACTATGGATGATTTTGACGAGTTACTCTCGGGAATGAAAGCTAGAGGACTACGACTAGTGATGGATCTTGTGGTAAATCACTGTAGTGACGAGCATGAATGGTTTAAAGAAAGTAGGACTTCTCGTGATAATCCTTACCGAGACTACTTCCACTGGTGGCCAGCCGAAAAAGGTACACCTCCAAAGAGATGGAGTTACTTTGATGTAGAAGAAAATGCATGGCAATACGATAAACAAACGGATGCATATTACTTACACTACTTTGCCGTAAAACAGCCCGACCTCAAATGGGAAAACCCAAAAGTGAGAGCCGAAATATATGATATGATGCACTTCTGGTTTAAAAAAGGTGTTGATGGTTTCCGTATGGATGTAATTCCTTTTATAAGTAAAGACATCAACTACCCAGCGATAGATGCAAAAGAACCTCATGAATACATTGCGTATTATGCAAATGGCCCAAAAGTGCATGAATACCTCAACGAACTTAATAATGAAGTAATCTCAAAATACGATGCGTTTACTGTAGGTGAAGGCCCAGGGATAAGTATTGATGATGCGTTGGACTTTGTTCATGAAGAACGTAAGGAAATGGATATGTTCTTTCACTTTGACCTCATGAGTTTAGACCGTGCTCCTGGAGAGGTTTTTAGAATGCGTGAGGGCGGCTATTCACTATCAGAATTTAAAAAAGTATTTACTGACTGGGATACTGCTTTTGCAAAAGCTGGCTGGGGATCGTTGTTTCTAGCAAATCACGACTTTCCAAGAGCTGTAAGTCGCTGGGGAAATGACACTCCAGAACACTGGAGAAACAGCGCTACCCTACTTCAAACATTTCTATTGACCATGCGCGGTACTCCTTATTTTTATCAAGGTGATGAAATTGGGATGACTAACGTACGCTTTACAGACATAGAAGATTATCGCGATATTAATACCATTAACAGATATGAGACCGTAAAAAACAGAGGTGGAGATCTTGACGATTTTATGGACAGTGAGCAACATGCTGCTAGAGAAAATGCACGCACTCCCATGCAGTGGGACAATACAGAAAACGCTGGATTTACAAGCGGCACCCCGTGGATAAATGTAAATAGTGATTACAAGACAGGTGTGAGTGTAAAAGACCAACATAATAAAAAAGACTCTATACTTTCTTACTTCAAACAGATGACTGCCTTACGTAAGAAATACCCAGCACTTGTATATGGCGCTTATGAGTGTATCAAGCCAGAAGATGAGCAAGTATATTGCTACACACGAACGCTGGAGAGTGATCGCTTTTTAGTGCTCTTAAACTTCTCTGAAGACACAGCACACTTCTCACTGCCACTTACTGTAAGCTATAACAGAAAGATCAAAGTGATTTCTAATGATAAAATTATAGATGATAGAACCTTTAAGGAGTTTACCCTTCGCCCATGGCAAGCTATTGTATATCGTTTGGAAAACTAGCCGTCTATAAAAATGTAAACAGCAATCCCTATAAAAACGATAATCTGGAGCCACTTTAAAACAACTCCTGCATTCTTATTAGTGCGAAGTACATGAGAGATTTTACCCGCTACGAGTGCGATACTCCCAAAAATGACAAAGGATTCTAGCATAAACAGCAATCCTAAGACATAAAACTGATACACCGTATTTCCTTCTGGATCCCAGAGGAATCCTGGGAAAAATGCTAAGAAGAATATGGTCACCTTAGGGTTAAGGATATTCATAATCACGCCTTGTTTAAAAAGGGCTGTATAAGATTTTTTTGGAGCGCCATCTGAGAGATTTATCGATGCATCGCTGCGGTAGACTTTAAAGGCTAGATAAAGTAAGTAGATTGCTCCTACCGTTTTAATTGCAAAAAACAGAAAAGGGGAAGTCGCAATCACTGCCGAAAGACCTAGTGCAACGAGTGTAGTATGTACAATACATCCAGAAATCAATCCTGCGGTGGTTGCTAGTCCAGATTTACTTCCATTTGCAACACTTTGCGTGAGTACATAGATGTTATCTGGCCCTGGCGAAAACGCAAGCAATGCTGTTGCTGCAAGAAAAGCAATGAGAGATTCTATCAAAGGAATACTAGTTAGTTAGTCCTCGCAAAATAAGAAAAAACATGATGCCTACAACACTACCACTGTCGTTCCTTCCACATCGAGTAAAAGCCTAGCAACAATAAAAGACCTGCTGCAGCGAGCTTTGCCCATTGCGGGATAAAGGTTGCGATATCAGGTTTCATGGCAAAAAGCATGACGGCAATGGAAGCAAAAATAAGTTTATGAGAATTTCTCATGGTATGAATTGATTAGCGTGTAGTTACTAGACGGCAGTAACGTACTATCCTTTCGCTAAGATGGTGTTATTTATCTCTTTAATTAACCCTGGACCTTCATATACGAACCCTGTATATAGTTGTACGAGGGATGCTCCTGCTTCAAATTTATCCAGAGCGTCTTGTGCAGAGTGAATTCCTCCTACACCTATAATTGGGAATGAATTATTACTCTTCTCTGATAGGTACTTAATCACACGTGTAGAACGATCGGTTACTGGCTTACCGCTTAGTCCGCCATTACCTATTTCTGCAAGGCGAGCGTCCGTGGTTATCAAACCTTCTCTATTTACAGAGGTATTACTTGCAATCACACCATCTAGCCCTGTTTCTTTCACAAGCGCTACGATTTCATCTAGTTGCTGGTCATTAAGATCTGGAGCTATTTTAAGAACAATTGGTCGCTGTACTGCATACTTCTTATTTGCTTGCTGTACGGCTCCTATAAGTTCTTCTAGATAATCTTTATCATTCAATTTTGCATGACTAGCTACATTAGGGCAACTTACATTGAGCACAAAATAATCTACTACAGGATGTAGCTCGTGAAAACATGTCAGATAGTCTGCTGTATAATCTTCTGGCTTGGTATCGGTGTTTTTACCGATGTTTCCACCTATGATAATGTTGTTGTTTTTGCGAGATTTTAATCGAGTTACAGCCTCGGCTACTCCTCCATTATTGAAGCCCATTCTGTTTATGAGCCCTTGATCTTCTTTTAATCGAAACAGACGCTGCTTTGGGTTTCCTGCTTGTGCCTTTGGAGTAACGGTACCTATCTCAATAAAACCAAATCCTAAGTCTCCTAGTTCATTAAAAAGCTTTGCATCCTTATCAAAACCTGCTGCTAGTCCTACGGGGTTTTTAAAAGTAAGTCCCAGCACTTTGCGCTCTAGTCGCTTGTCTTCCACCTTACCCATACGATTAAGAAGTCCTGAGAGTCCTAATTTATGTAATCGCTTTATCCATCTAAAAGTAAAATAATGCACTTTTTCTGGATCAAAGGAAAAGAGAATTGGGCGTATGAGGAGTTTGTACATTTCGGTCGTTTCTGTGGTGCAAAAATAGTCCAAAAAGAGGTATTTTTGAAGCAGAACTGAATGATGATTTTTACGCTTTCGCGAAAGCGTACTCACAACCACCCATTATGATTGATAAAGACGCACTTCTTAAAAGATTTATAAGCTACGTAACTACCTATACCGAAAGTGACCCTAACAGCGACACCACGCCAAGTACTGAGTGCCAGTGGGATCTTGCAAGACAGCTCAAGGATGAACTGGAAGCAATGGGAATGAGTGAGGTAACGATAGATGAGCATGCGTACGTGATGGCAACACTCCCTAGCAATGTAGATCATGAGGTACCAGTTATTGGTTTTGTATCGCACTTTGATACAACTCCAGATTTTACAGGGAAGGATGTAAAACCACAGATTTGGGAGAATTATGACGGTGGCGATCTTGTTCTTAATAAAGAACAGAATATTGTGTTGTCTCCAGAATACTTTGATGATTTAAAGCAATATAAAGGGCAAACCATCATCACAACAGATGGCACCACCCTACTAGGTGCAGATGATAAAGCAGGTATTACTGAGATTATGGAAGCGATGAAATACTTGCTTGAAAATCCTCAAGTAAAACACGGTAAAATACGCGTAGGCTTTACTCCTGATGAGGAAATAGGTCGTGGTGCACATAAATTTGATGTAGCAAAATTTGGTGCCGAATGGGCGTATACTATGGATGGTAGCCAGATAGGCGAACTAGAATATGAAAACTTTAATGCTGCTGGGGCGGTCGTTACCATAGAAGGTAAAATTGTACACCCAGGCTATGCAAAAGGCAAAATGGTAAATAGTATGTACATCGCTACAGACTACATCAATAGCTTACCAAGACTAGAAACTCCAGAACACACTTCTGATCGTGAGGGATTCTTTCACTTACATGACATTACGGGCAGCGTAGATAATACAACGCTAGAATATATTATAAGAGATCACGACAAAGGACACTTTGAAGCACGTAAGGAAATGATGATCCAACTAGCAGATGAGCTTAATGCGCAGCTAGAAAAAGAAGTAGTGTCTGTAGAGATCAAAGATCAATACTTTAATATGCGTGAGAAAGTAGAGCCTGTAATGCACATTGTGGATATTGCAGAGGAAGCAATGAAATCGCTAGACATAGAACCACTTATCAAACCTATACGTGGTGGTACAGATGGATCACAGCTCTCGTTTATGGGATTACCGTGTCCTAACATTTTTGCAGGTGGTCATAACTTCCATGGGCGGTATGAATATGTACCTGTAGAGAGTATGATGAAAGCCGTTGAGGTCATTGTAAGAATTACAGAAATCACAGCACAAAAGAACGCTTAAGACAACGCTCGCAATTAGCGAATTTCGAATAACTATCGTATTATAAATTAGCTCACTTATGAATCCTTCTGCCACTGGCTGGATAAATAAACACTTCCCAAAGCTTCTTGACTATCTAGTTAAGAACCCTATGGATGAGCGTGCATTTTATGATTCGCTACGAGCCAAGGGTTTTATATATGGACACTCTCTAGACACCTTGCTGGATAGTGAGTCCTCACAACTTAAGTGGACGGTACAAGAGAAGACAAAGATTAATCTCTTTGACGCACTTGCTTTTACGTATTACGATACGATTGCAAATGCTAGGCAAGAAGATTGCCTAGAAGCTATCGTTTCATTTTACAGGCAGCTAGATAAAAAAGAACAGTACTTTATTAAAATTCCGTTGGGTAATGAATCTGCAGCTGCTAAGGTGGAGAAGATTATCCACCAACGGGTGCAGACTAATGAGTCTGCCTTGCAGAAGAGTTTTAGTCATCTTATCACTAATGCTTTAGTGTTTATAGATATTCTAAGTTTTGATCACTACCTCATTACCCAAGGTGATCCCTACGAATATGCAAAAAACCTAGAGGCTGTTCTTACAGAATCTATATGGCTGGCATTGCAACAAAAGGAGAGTAAAGATGAATATAACAAGCTCCTTATAAAACTATTTGAAAGCTCTGTACGCTATAACGAACTCATAAAGCACACACATACGAAGGTCTCTGAGATTAATCTCGGGATTATCACAGAACCCCTGGAGCAACAATATCTTCTAGATTTATGTAGTCTATCGCTATGGGATGACGAGAAAATCGATAAGCACGAACGCGAATTTATCATGCAGTTCTGTACCATTATGGGACTTGATGAAAAGGGCTACCTTGATGCGGTACTTGCCGTAAAAACATTCCTGACGGAACACGGTACAGAGATATCATATCTTAAATACAGTAATCCTATAAAGCATTTTTATAGTCAGACGACTTCTTCTGTCGGAAACCTAATCTCACGTAATAGCAAACGTCTTGTGAGAGAAATAAGAGAGAGTCGTGACTTAGTGATTTTACTAGGTCAGTCTACTACACGTGATTTATCTAAAGAAGAGCGTAAAGTGGTAAAAAAACAATTACTTGACATTTGCAAAAGCATACCGTCACTCGCAGTATTCTTACTTCCAGGAGGCGGATTATTACTTCCTATTCTCGTGCGATTAATCCCAACAATGCTACCTAGTGCTTTTAATGAAAATCTTGAGGATTAGGCAATCCACGTTTTAAAGTCTTTTACACGCTCCCTGCTCACAATAATCTCTTGCTCGCTCCAGGTGTTCAGCTTTATTTTTAGTCTTGAGTTGGTGTACGCAATGATATCTGCTATTGCATTGATGTTTACATAAAACTTCCTACTTACTCGGAAGAATGTCTCAGGCTCTAGATCATTCTCTAGCAGTTCTAGCGTTGTATCCAGCAAATAATTACGTCCATCTATTGTACCAGCATACGTTCCTTTGTTTTCACTATAAAAACACTCAATCTCATCTATAGGAATCATTTTAATATGCTGCCCTATCTTAGTTGTAAATCGCTTTTTATACTCACGCTCTACAGCCGTAGCGCCAAGTAGCTTACGGATGTCTTCAAAGTTAAGTGACACATCCTGTGCCTTAGGCATGCGCTCTTTGTACTTATTTACTGCGTTTTCAAGGTCTTCGTCGTCTATTGGTTTTAATAAATAATCAACACTATTGAGTTTAAAAGCTTGTAGCGCATATTCATCAAACGCTGTTGTAAAAATAATGGCACTCTTCACCTCTACTTGATCAAAAATCTCAAAAGACAATCCATCTGAAAGTTGGATGTCTAGAAAAATCAAATCTGGGTGTGTATTTGTTTTAAACCAAGCCACAGCTTCCTCTACAGAATGCAGCATTTCATTTACAGTAACTCCTACTTCGGCAAGCATTCTGTTAAGGCGTCTTGCAGATGGTTTTTCGTCTTCTATAATGAGTACGTTCATGGATTGGTTGTTTGATGATTTTTTTGATGTACGTAAAAATACTAATTCTTTATTCTTGTGTGATAAGCACGCCCTCTTTCCAGATTTTGGCTATCGAGTTCATGTACTTCACATCTTCTACGGGAGATTTATCAAGCAATAACATATCTGCTTTAAAGCCTTCTTTTATATAACCTACGTTCTCTAGAGAAAACTTATCTGCCGGTAATGAGGTGGCACTTGCAAGTACTGCTTCGATGGGTAATCCCGCTTTCGCGAAAAAAGCCAATTCCTTATACAAATCGCTGCCTATATTAATATTGGCATTTGGTGGATCTGTACCGGCTAGTATCGGAATACCTGCATCATATAAACGCTTAACTTCCTTGAGGAGACGCGCTTCTATTTCGGCAGTTTCTTCAGGAGTTTTATTGTAATACAGTGGCTGAATCAACACTGTGGTAAGTATGGTAGGTATTACAAAGAAGTTTGCATCTTCATTAAGTTGATCGAGTTGTGCTGCTGTAAGAGGCTCATCATTATAAATATGCACGAGACCATCTGCACCGCTTGAGAGTGCATCAAAAGCATCTTGCGCTCGTGACACATGTACAACCGCAATTTTATCTGCTTTATGAGCTTCTTTAATAATAGCCGCTACTGTTTCTTTATCAAGTGTAGCTTTCCAAGGTTCTACAATGATTTTTATGTAATCAACTCCAGCGGTTACACGATCTGCTATCCATTGTTGCGCATCTTCTGGCACCGAAAGCGTAGGAATAGGAAAACCGTATTGTGTCCCGTGACCGCCTTCTGTGGTAGCTGCATATCCTGCGCGATACAATCTAGCATTTCCAGAAGTATCTCGCAGATTAATCATTACCTCTTGCATGGGTTCCATGCCGTGCATGTCTAGCAAATTGAGAACACCTGCTTGTGCTGCTTCTTGTAGTTGTGGAGCCGCCCATGTATGTACATGAGCATTAGTAAGAGCAGGCATTAAGAACTTCCCAGTGCCGTCTATGGTAGCTTGTGCAGTAAGTGGGTTTGAGGACACCTTGCTGATGATTCCGTTGTCTACTTTTACAAATTGATTTGTTAAGATTTCGGTGCCATTAAATAAGGTTACATTTTCTACTACAAAACTTTGCTGCGCGCGCACAGAGCAGAAGCTCACTAATAGTAAGATAACTAACGTATGTCTCATGATTTCCTGTTTTCGCGAAAGCGGTTTGAAAACTCTTCTTCCTCTTGATCCATAAATTCTTGAATCTTGCGATCTTCCCATTTCTTTAACCCTTTAAAGAAGCGAAAGCCCTTAAAGACATATATCCAATGCACTAGCAGCGATAATCCCCAGAAAAATGGTGTTGTATAACGTACCCACCAAGGTGCATTCCCTAGCACATCGAAGTTAAAAAACATCCCCGAATAGAATAGCTGCAAGAGCGTATTTATAATCAGATAGACGGTGAGATGCCTGTAAAATCCTTTCTCTTCTTCTACACGTTTTTTTGCGCGTTCGTATTTGCTCGTAGTTGATTCCATTATTTTTTAAATAGTGTATTAGACTGTGATTCTTGTTCTTCTTTTTTTAAATGCTCCTCTATCTTACGTTGTTCCCAGCCTTTGCCTAAAAAGAAGTTCAACCCGAAGAGTTTTATAGCATCTATAATAATCCCTAACAATGAAAAGCCTATGACCCACAATACCCACGGATTACGAAACTCATTTACGAAGTAATTAATGACTGCTACAATAGCAATAAAAATAAGGGAGTTAATTAATCTACTATAGAATTTCTTAACCTTTTGAACATGCGCTGTGGCTCTTTGATACTTTTCTTGTTGCGTTTCCATGTTATCTTATTTAAAGTCCTCGTTACGAATGTACTCATCTATCTTACGTTTTTCCCAATCTTTTGAGAAGAAAGGATTCCAGCCAAAGGTCTTTGCAGCATGACTTAGTATCCCGATTCCCCAACCTGCGATAGGAAATATAGCCCAGAAAAAACCTGTGGTATAAAAGTTTAATACTAAGAAGAAGCATACAAAGATGAGGTATGTCCCTAGGTGTGTATAAAACTCTTTAAGCTCACTTACTCTTGCTCTTGCTCTATCGTACTTTGTGTTTTCCGTTGTTGTGTTCATGATGTTTGTTTTTTGTTTGATGGTGTAAATATCATATCAAAGCTTCTTTTTTTAAAGTAGTACTTACCGAAGTGTAGAAATTCATTACTGAATTGTAAAACTGTCATAAACTCGTTGACATCACTTGTCATAAACCGTATCTTTATGTAAAAAAAAGTTATGTTCGGATTATTTAAAAAGAAAAGCGAAGTAGAAAAACTTCAGGAAAAACACAAAAAGGTTTTAGAAAGGGCATTCCAACTATCTAAGAGTGACAGAAGTGCTAGCGATAGTCTATATGCAGAAGCTGCAGAGATAGAAAAGCAAATATCACAGCATTCATAATTTTACACACAAATTGTTAACATATCGTTAACTATTTGCGAAAAAAATTATATTTTACAACGGCAAACAAAAACACTCTAGTATGAAATCCCTATTCTACTCATCGCCAAAACTGAGGCGATTAATGGCATATCGTAAAAAAGCGATGTGCAACGCAAAAAAATGGAGCAATAAAGATGAAATGGCTAGTCACAGCTACCAGATTATGGTGCATGTGATTGACCAGAAGCTCTCTGCACTTACTGTTAATAAATAAGCAATAAAGAGTCCATACTCACTAGCATAATAATACGTACCCCATTATATTTGTGAGTATGGAACCTTTTATAGTATCTGCCCGAAAATACCGTCCCACCACTTTTAAAGATGTTGTTGGGCAACAGGCTATTACTAACACTTTAGAAAACGCAATACGCAACAACCACCTCGCTCAGGCGCTACTTTTTTGTGGTCCTCGTGGTGTGGGTAAGACGTCTTGTGCACGTATTCTTGCAAAGCAAATCAATACCGACGAGAACACAAGTCCAGATGAAGACTTTGCTTTTAACGTATTTGAGCTTGATGCAGCGTCCAACAACTCTGTAGATGATATACGTAGTCTTATAGACCAAGTACGCATCCCGCCACAGGTAGGAAAGTACAAGGTGTATATTATTGATGAGGTGCACATGCTCTCTGCTGCGGCCTTTAATGCGTTTCTTAAAACACTAGAAGAACCTCCTAAGCACGCTATATTTATACTAGCGACTACAGAAAAACATAAAATCATCCCTACGATACTTTCTCGTTGTCAGATTTTTGACTTCAAGCGTATTACAGTTACAGATGCTCGCAAGCATCTTGTACAGATCGCAATAGAAGAAGGTATTGAAGCAGATGAAGAAGCACTACATATCATTGCTCAAAAGGCAGATGGAGCGATGCGTGATGCATTATCCATTTTTGACCGCGTAGTAAGTTTTAGTGGTAAAACGCTTTCGCGAAAGGCAGTTACAGAGAACTTAAACGTTCTAGACTACGATACCTATTTCACCACCACAGATTACTTACTTACGAACGATATCCCACAGGTACTCGTACAGTATAATGATATCTTGTCTCGTGGTTTTGATGGACATCACTACATAGCTGGTCTTGCTTCTCACTTTAGAGACTTAATGGTTTGTAAAAATCCGCCGACGATTCATTTATTGGAAGTTGGTGATACTACTAAGAAAAAGTACTACGAGCAATCACAAAAGACAGATATGGCATTCCTGATGGAAGCTATCAATATTGCAAATGACTGTGATCTTAAATTTAGAACCAGCCGTAATCAGCGACTTCTAGTAGAACTTTGTCTCATGCAACTTGCCTCTATCACTTTTGATGGAGAAAAAAAAAATGACGGTCCTTTCTTAGTACCACCTTCTTATTATAAAGTAGATCATACACAGACTGGCGCAGCGACACAAACGCAAACGGCAGCAACTCCAAATAATACTGCAGCTACACAAGCACCAAGTGCTACGAATGCAGCACCAGTAGCAGCAGCTGCTACGCAAACACCGAGTACTACTACTCCAGCAGTTTCTGCTCCTGTACAAACTCCTGTACAAGAAAATAGCGTAGCGCAAACTGGGAATGCTCCTGCGGCAACACCGCCACCAGCACAAAACGCAGCTCCTGCACAGAACGCAGCAGCGGCGCAACAACCTGCTCCCGTAACACCTCAAGCTTCACCCACTACTCCTAGCGTACCAGAATTATCGTTGCGCAAGGATCGTGTGTCTGGGTTGTCTCTTAAAGGGTTACAGCGTAAAAAAGAGCTAGAGCTAAAGAAAGCTGATAAAAAAGTAGATGTAGAAAATCTACCTACAGAGCCATTTACAGAAATTGCAATGCAAGCTGCTTGGGCAGAGTATGTAAAACGTCTTCTTGCCAAGGGAGAACGTATTATTGCCTCCAACCTAGAAGCAGATCAGCCGACATTGAATGGGACTACCATTGAACTAGAATACCCTAATGAGACCATGAAAATTGAGGTAGAACGCGCTCAAGGGCCGCTACTTGAATTTTTAAAACGTAGTCTCAACAATTATGATATTACTTTAGGAATTACGGTGAATGAAGAAGTACAGCGCAAGTATGCGTATACTGCTCAAGAACGATATGATAAACTACGAGAACACAATCCTGCGCTAGATATCCTCAGGAAAACATTTGATCTCGACCTATAAAAAAACACGCTATGGAAAATAAAGAAGCTATCCAGATGCTCCACCTTAAATTACCTACAGATCCTCGCTGGGTAAATATTGTTGAAAAAAACATAGAAGAAATACTTACAGATCACGCCTACTGCGAGCAGAAAGCTGCTTCCAGTGCGATTTCCTTTATCATAGGTTTTCCAGAATACACAGAGCTTGTGAGTGCAATGAGTGATCTTGCCATGGAAGAAATGAGCCACTTTAAAATGGTGCACGATATCATGGTAGAAAGAGGATTACACTTAGGTCGTGAGCGCAAGGATGCTTACGTACACAAGCTACGCTTCTTTTTCCCAAAAGGAGGATCAAGAGTAGAGAGCTTAGTCAACCGTTTGCTGGTAGCCGCGCTTATTGAAGGGAGAAGCTGTGAGCGTTTCCGCTTACTGTCTGAGGAGCTTGAAGATAAAAAGCTTGCTAAGTTTTATCGCAAACTCATGATAAGCGAGGCTGGTCACTACACGATGTTCTTAAATTTTGCTCGACAGTATGGAGACAGAGCAAAAGTAGATGCGAAATGGCAAGAGCTACTAGATTTTGAAAAGCAAGTGATGAAAGATCTTAGTGTTACAGAAACCATACACGGATAAAAGCACCACTCGTTTTCTCAGCTAAACATAAGCTTATATGCGCGCACGTTTTCTTATCATTTCTTGTATAGTAATGAGCTGTATCGCTTGTAAGGAGAAAGCTGTTGTGCAAAAACCGACCACACCTTTTGATTATCTACTAGGAGACTGGGAGCGCACCAATAGTAAAGGCGGCAGTGAGACCTTTGAACACTGGAAAACAGTTACTGCTACAGAGCTACGTGGTCACGGTTACACCTTAGAAGATGAGGATACTGTTTTTAACGAGCGCATACGTCTTGTACAAAAGAAAAACGAGTGGCAACTACAGATAAGCGGACCTAATGAAACACCCACCGTTTTTAAAATCACCGAGAATGTTGGCAATTCATTTACAGCAGTAAATCCTGAGAATGAGTTTCCTAAGGTGATTAGGTATTCTTACTTTGATGATGTGCTTACGGCAACCATTTCTTCAGTGGAAATGGAAATTTCGTTTATATTCTGGCGGCTAGAAGATTAATTTTCGGTGAGGAGGTTGTCTATGATGGTTCTTATGCTATCGCTATTCCAGTCTGAGGCGCCTGTTTCTTTTACCACTATATTTCCTTCTTGATCTATAATGTAACTGGTAGGTATCGAGCGTTCAAAAAGTAACTCCGGTGTTTCCATCGCAGGTAAAACTGCTGGGAGGTCTAGTTCTCTTTTGGTCATAAACTTTTTGACTACTTCAGGATCTTCGTTTGTAATGAGCAAGAACGTAATTTTATCTCCATAATCTGCATACAGTTCGGCTATAGATGGTAGTTCGGCTATACATGGTGGGCACCAGGTTGCCCAATAACTTATAAATGTTACTTTGCCCTTCCCTACGCCTACTTCGGCTGGGATTCCTTCTAGTGAGCTTACTTTGTAATCAAAAGACTGGAGTTGAGTTTGGTCCTTTTTCGCGAAAGCGGACGGAGAAAAAATCGCCACCTTCACCTTATTTATTGCCACCTGGATAGGAGTCCTCGTCTGCGGGATAATAAGCAGGAGAATCACAACGATGAACACTATATTTTGCCAACTAAATCTTTTTTTCTGAGCCATAGGGAATAAAAAAATGCGTGTGCACGATGAGTCGTACACACGCATTAAACTTACGTTTTTTTATACTTAATTACGAGTAACCGTCACAGGTTCTGATAAGTCAAAACAACCGCTTAGGTCATTTGCATTTGCACCCACCATAAGACCGGTAAGTCCTTCCTCATAACGCAGGTACCAGATAAGGCAAACGCCCGTCCCAGCATCGTCAAAGTTTACGCCCTCTACCGCAGCCAGTGTAGGTGGTAATCCCAGAATCTCTCCAGTATCTGTAGTGATCACCCAGCTATTTAAAGCGCCTACGCTCTCTCCCGTAAGACCTAGCCCGCTTACCATATCTGGTGTGCCGTCTACGGTAAAGGTAAAAGGACCTCCAGTAATTTCGGCAGCGATTGCCTCGTTACGTACTACTTCTACAGGTTCAGATAGATCAAAAACTCCCGTTAGGTCATTTGCATTTGCTCCCACTTCCAGCCCTTCTAGTCCTGGCTCATAGCGTAGGTACCAGATAAGGCAGATTCCTGCTCCTGCATCGTCAAAGTTTACACCCTGCACTGCATCAAGCGTAGGTGGTAATCCTAAAATTTCGCCAGTGTCCGTAGTAATTACCCAACTTCTCTCTGATCCTACAGAATCACCCATGAGTGATAAACCGCTCACCATATCTGGTGTACCATCTACACAAAACTCAAAAGGTCCTCCCACGATTTCGGCAGCAAGTGGTCCCGCGTTTCGGTTTACTACAAGAAAGTTAGACAGTTCAAAATCTCCTGCAAAGTCATCAAGATTTTCGCCCGTTGCTAGTCCGCTCAAGCCATCTTGATACGCAAGGTGATAGATGTAACAAGCACCCACGCCAGCATCGTCAAAGTTTACACCCTCCAGCGCTTCCAGCGTAGGTGGGATTCCTAAGATGTTTTTAGAATCATCTGTTACTACAAAAGTAGTCACATCTCCTACTAATTCGCCAGTGAGTGTCACGCCCGTTACCATATCTGGTGCTCCATCTACAAAGAAGGTAAAAGGACCTCCTGCTAGCGTTCCAGCTTCTGGTGTGATTGCGTTTGTGGTCGTATCGTCGTCAGAGTCACACGATACAAGGATAGCTCCTAGAGCGAAGCATCCCATTAATAGTTGCTTTTTCATTATTGATAGTTTTTTTTATTTAATGGTGTAAATCTAAAACCATCAAGATTGCTTAAATGTAAGCTAGCTTACATTTGGGGATTTTATGCCACTTTTATGCGAATTTCATTCCGAGAAAATTCTAAAAACTTCGTTGCCTTTAGCTCGTTCATAATCGCATTAAGCGTAGGTCGTGAGGTGCCTATGAGACTCGCGATATCTTTTTGAGTGTATGGATGTTTGATCACCGTATCTCCCGTATTTGGACAGCAGTAGCCATAATCTTCGGCTAGTTCTGTCATAAATTCCTTTACACGTGTGGTTGCATCCTTAAAGAGTAGCAAGTCCAGACGGCGTTCTAACTTCTTAAACCTGATACCGAGAAATTTATACACCTTAAGACTAAAGCTGTGATTATTGCGCATTAACTCCTGCATCTGGCACACCGGCACGGGGCAAACCGAGGTTTTTGCATCTATAGACTGTGCAAACTCACTGCGCGACTCCTCCCCTAGTATTGCCTTCTCGCCAAAGAGTTCGCCCTTAGTAAGTATCGCCCGCACCACCTCCTTACCATCCTCTGCATAGTAGCCCAGCTTTACCTTACCCTTCTCTATCAAGTACACCTTATTTGCCGCATCCTCCTCAAAGTAAATAAAGTCCTGCTTCCCATATTGTGAGAAGTTATGCCGCTTTCTATACTGCTTTGTTTTATGGGGACACAACACGCTAAAAACATTTACATCTTCAAGAAACCAGATTTTTGACATAGTGCGTGTAGGATTTAATTATTAAATATCTGTCGGCAGCTGCTCTGTAACCTTACAGCCAGTAGGCGTTTATAGCATTGTGGGTGTAGTACGCTTTCGCGAAAATGTCTCGCGTTATATCCATATGCTTTTATGAGTAATGTGTTTAGTGGGTGGTTTTTACAGCGTGACTGCTGCCGAAATAGTATCTTTAATACCCATGAATCACTTCCCACTCACCACCGAACGGATCACCCTACGCCCTATCACGATTGCAGATCTTGATGTGATACACAACCTGCACTCACTCCCAGAAACAGATGCATATAACGCCCTTGGCATTCCAGAGAACATCGGAGTAACCAAGGCGATTATCACACCCTGGACAGCAGATAACCAGCAAGAAAACATCACAAATCACACCCTTGCCATGGTGCGTAGCGAAGATCAAAAGTTTATAGGACTCTACGGACTCAAAATAGGCAGCCCAAAATACCAAAGAGCCGAAATCTGGTATAAAATACACCGCGATTACTGGAACAACGGCTATGCTACAGAAGCAACACAATGCATTCTCGATTTTTGTTTTGACACCCTACACCTGCACCGCGTAGCAGCTGGCTGCGCAGTAGAAAATATAGGCTCTTATAAGGTACTAGAAAAAGTGGGCATGACCAGAGAAGGCAGATGCAGGCAGATATTACCACTAAGCACTGGCTGGGCAGATAATTATAAATATGCCATCTTAGAAAGCGATCCTCGCAATCGCTAAAAATCACAGTACACTCTTTCCCTATTTGCAAGAAAAACTACTTATTTTCAATTATTTGGCTCCAAATGAGGTTTACCGTATGGAAGTTTGGATTTGAGGTGGTAGATTAGTGGTTTGCTTGTAATCTATTATGATTTACAGCAAAAAATGGTAATCTTGTGAAACCTTTTTATGAACTGATATTCATTGGTTTGTGGTTGGGGTTTTGGTAGATTGCTTGGGGATAGAACTTGTAAAATAACAAACGCAATCAATAGAATGAAAAAACTGAATTTAATTTATCTAGTTTTAATTGGCTTATTAATTTTCACAAGTTGTTCAAGTGATGACAGTGATTTAGAAAACACAAATGAAAGTACAATTGAAGTAACTATTAATGGAACTGACTATTCTTTCAATACTTTCACAGTCGTTAAGCATTTTGAAGGAACGGCAAACGATGATGAATTTCCAGATTATTTCACAGTAGAGGCCAGAATTAATAATCAATCAGATATAATAATTGATTTTGATGTAGAATTAGGCTACACAGGAGATTCTTTTGATGGTACTATTATAGGAGAATTTAATCTTAGAACAAATTCCAATAGCAACACATGCGACTATTTTGGAGTAAATATAGATCATCCTATGATTAATGTAACGGTAAACAATGAAGATGAATTTATTGCGACATTTTCTTTTACCAATAATTATGGAGGAGGATGTGGCAACGATTCAATTTTTGGAGATGAAGTATCTTATACTAATGGTTCAATTTATATAGATTTATAATAGAAGTCTTAAATATTAGATTGCTTGAAAATACTCATTGTTTTAAATACTTCAACAACATAAAGAATGAAAATAAAAAGTAAAAATCCTTTTTTACGCTTCAATATTGAAGGTTCAGACTATTTAGAAAGACCGGTAAATCAATATGAAATGATTGAACTTAGAAAAAGAGCACTTATTTTCATTCTAGATTATAGTTTACTCTTCGCTTTTATATATCTAACAATTCATTTTGTAAAGATTTTTACGCCAGAAATTCCAGACAGTATTACCTACATAACTATTGCTTTTTATTCTATCGTTTTTATTTCTATAGAATATTATTTTGATGGCACAATTTTCAAAGTGCTATTTAATATTAGAAGCATGAATACAAGATGTGAGAAATTGGGAATTCATATTTTCATAATCAAATTTTTATTGAGACCAATCGCATTTGCTTTCGCTTTAATATATTTAAAGTTTTGCTTTGCTATTCTACTATGGCTTTTTGGAATTTACAAACCTTTATTTAAGTTTTTAAATGGTAAAATGGATTCTATATGGTATGATGATTTTATAAAACAAATTGTAACAAAAATTCCAAACCATAATGGCTGATTTAAAGAAAAATAGAAAGCCTGGATATTTTTTTAAATGGCTATCCATAATTATCATTTTTTTCACTTTATCATTAAGCTTGAGCGCAGTCGTTGTTAATAAAGAGATTGAAGCAAATAGTGAACATATAAAGATTCCTTTATCAAATTATCTAGGATCGTATCATTTAGATGCTGAGATAAATGAAATTGATATTGATTTCATTTTAGATACAGGAGCTAGTGAATCAATAATTTCTAAAAACATAATGGCTCAAATACAAAAAACATCAAAAGATAACATCACACATCTAGAAAAGAGCTATTACATATTAGCCGATGGTTCGCAGGTTTATTGTGACAGAATTAATATCAAAACAATGAAAATTGGAAATCACATTATACAAAACGTAATTTTTGGAATAATGCCTAATGAGACTGATAATTTATTAGGGAAAAATGTATTAGATAAATACAAAAGATGGTCTGTAAATAAGAACTTAAATGAGTTAACACTAGTCGAGTAATTATTTTCAAACCTTTTTTAAAACAGAGCGAATCTAAGCTAAGACTATGGTTTGTGCGTTAAGGAAAGTTGCCAATTATCAAAATAGAAAATAATTAGTGAAACTTAAAAATTCGGCTTGTTTCATCCGAAAAGTTGGCGTCTTGTTACACCCTACAGTAACACTGCATAACATCTAGCTGCGCAGTAGAAAATACAGGTTCTTATAAAGTGCTAGAAAAAGTAGGCGTGACCAGAGAAGGAAGATGCAGACAGATATTACCCCTAAGCACTGGCTGGGCAGATAACTATGAATATGCCATCTTAGAAAGCGATCCCCGCAAGCGCTAAATATCACAGTACACTCCTTCCCTATTTGAAGAAAAACTACTTATTTTCAATTATTTCGCTATAAATGAGGATTACCGTATGGGAGTTTGGATTTGAGGTGGTAGATTAGCTTTTAAATAGATGATGTACTTATACAACCTTAATCACAACAAGTCATAATCACCTAAATATCATCACATAACCCACATATTTGTTGGGTTTAGAATGAGTTATTTGGTAGATTCCTTATATAATCAAGTTGTGCACAAGCTAAAAAAACCTATGGATAGAATTGAAATTACGTCAGTATCAGAATTTTTGAATTTAGTTCAGTCATTTGAGCAACAACATATCGCGCAATGGATATATAGAGGTCAAGGAAATGAGAAATATCAGTTAGTTCCAAGTTTATTCAGAATTAATATTAAAGATACTTTTACTAATTGGAACGACCTTGAAGAATATATGCTCAAGGTATTTAAGAGAGAAGCACGACCTTTTAATGAATTTGAGCCAAAAGATGAAGCTGAACTACTTGCTTTAGCTCAACATCACGGATTACCAACTAGACTTTTAGATTGGTCAACAAATCCTTTGGTTTCATTATTTTTCGCAGTTGAAGATTATACATCCGAAGTGGAATTTAGCGCAGTTTGGTGCTATGGATATCATTCAACTAACAACTGTCTTCCAGTAAGTACAAGAATTGATAGAAGACTAACTTTAGAGAAAGAAAATGAAATAATTTTTCCGAATCACGTATCACCGAGAATAACTAATCAATCAGGTTGTTTTACAATTCACGAATTACCAGACGGTCGTGAAGATTTTGTTCCTTTTAATGAACAAACTAATGATTGTGGCCTTTTCGATTTAGTTGTAATTAATAAGAAACACAGAAAGGATATATTAGACCAACTTTATGATTTGGGATATCATCACGGACTTATTTATCCTGGACTTGATGGATTAGCGAAAAGAATAAAATACGAGGCATCTACAACACACAATAGATGCACGAATGAAAGACAATATAAACGATATATGTCGTAGTAAGCCAGCGCACCACAACGTATAAAAATAATAGGGTAATAAGTGCTTAACCCAATGATAACTGCACGTTTGCAAGATCACCAAATTTTAAATTTGGCTATTTTAGGAAAGAAATATAAATACAAAATTAAAAAATTCGGCTTGAGTTCAACCGAATAGATAGCGACCTTTTCAGCGCTACTTTTCATATACATAAACCGTTGTAGCCAATGCGAAAAAACAAATAGAATAAATGATTAGAACAGAATTTGGGAATTTTGATGGCAACAAATGGGAAAGTGTTTCCCAATTATGTTTTAAAAATAATTTCAGAGAAGAATCTTATCAAGAAATTAAAGCAACTCCCGGAGATTTTGGAATTGAAGGATTTACAAGAATGGGGAAAGTATTTCAGTGCTATTGTCCAGATGAACATTATTCTGCCAAAGAACTTTACGAAAAACAACGAGATAAAATTTCTAAGGATTTAAAAAAACTTAAGATTCACGAAGAACAATTAAAAAAAACACTCGGAACTACTAAAATTAAAAAATGGTATTTCGTAACTCCACAATATGCAAAAAATGATATTGTACAGCATTGTTCTCAAAAAAGAGATGAAGTAAAAAGCTGGAATTTATCAATAATTGACAATAATGATTTTGAAGTAATATTTGAGGACATAAGCTTTCTGCACCCTTTCTTAAAAACTGCTATTGAAAATTCTAATATTAAAATTGATGTAATCCCTGAAAATTCAATAGAATCAGACGATAAGTTAAAATGGAAGGATTCCAAAATCTCCTTAATTGAAAATTCACAAAATAAAAACGCTCATAGATTGAATAATTCTTCTCCTAACTATGACTCAAATCTTGACAAACTAGTAGATTTAAATGTAGAACATTTTTTAGAAGGGAAAAGTATCTTAACAAAATGGGAAGAAGATTATCCTGTTGGATTTGAGAATTTTTTAAAAATAACCAGTGTAATAGAGTCTGAGATTGAAGAAAGATGTATTACAAACTCGAAAGAGCCAAGTGAATTGTATGAAGACTTCAGGAGTTTGTTAAAAAATGAACTGCAAAATTCTTTTAAAAATTTAGCTCCACAAATGATTTTAAAACTAACAAATTGGGCTTTAGCTGACTGGATTTTTAGGTGTCCAATAAACTTTGAATAAAATGGAATTATACGCTGAAAAAATAACATTCTCAAAGAAACCCATTTCTATCCCACCTGAATACAGACCTTCTTATTCTATTGCATTAATAGTCCTAATATTAAAGATTTGTTGTCAAGGTTCAAAATCAAGTTTATTAAAACTTCATTTAATTAATTGGGCGTTAAAAAGTAATGAAAACAAAAGTTCACTCAAGAAATTTGTTCTTAGTAATTATACTGAGAGTTCAAAAACGTGGGGAATTGAGCCTAGTTTAAACAGAGCTCTGAACTATTCTGTTCACGAAGGTATTTGTTCTATATCAAATGGAAAATATCGGGTATTAGAGAAAGGAGAAAAATTTTATTCGAAAATTTTAGAAAACCCAGAATTTTTAAACGAAGAAATTGAATTTTTAACATTCTTAGGTAAAAGAAAAATTACAGATAATCGTATTGATTTAATATATAAAAAATGGAAAAATCAAAATGCTTAAAATAAATAACATAAAAATAGAAGTAAATACCAATAATGGTCTTTTTGGTGCTTTCCATTCTTTTAAATCAGGATTAAATATAGTTAGAGGTAATAATACTAGTGGAAAAAGTAGCTTATTTCAAGCTATTGTTTATGCACTAGGTTTTGAGGAATTAATTGGCGGCAGATTTGAGAAAACAATGCAATCCGTTCTAAAAGACCAAGTTGAATATCCAAAAAGCACTTTTCATAGTGTACTTCAATCTTTTGTTTTATTAGAAATAGAAAACTCAAATGGAGATATAATAACAATTCGGAGGTTTGTTCAAAATCCGAACAGAAAATCGCAATTGATAGATGTCTATTTTGGAAGCCTTTTAGTTAATGACACCCTAGAAAGCCGACCAATGTTTATACACGATAACGGCGGAGCATCTGATATAAATTATGGATTTCATCTTTATTTAGAAGACTTTTTAAACTGGGAACTACCAAAAGTACTAACTAACAAAGGTGATTTACGTAAAATATATATTCAACAAGTTGCTTCTAGCTTTATAATTGAACAAAAATCTGGATGGTCAGACTTTTTTGCCACAATGCCTATCTATGGTTTAAACAATAAAGAAGCTCGCATTGTAGAATTCATATTAGATATGGATGTTTACGGCAATAAAATGAAAAAGCAAGAATTGGGTATTACAAAAAGAATTCTTGAAAATGATTGGCTCAACTTATCAAAGAGATTTGAAAGGTTTGCAGAAAAAGGAGGTGGAAAATTGGTTGGTTTATCACAATCACCGATAATCATTAATAACATTAATGAAATTAATATTTTACTCTCTAAAGATGAAATAGACTACTCAATTTCTAATTATTTAGACTTAATAATTGAAGAGCTAGATATTTTAAATCAAGTTGAAACAATTTCGGTTAAAGACAAAATTGGAGATAATGAAACTCTTATCACAAAAAACGAAGAAAAACTAAATCAAATTAGTTTTGATGTAGAAATGATTTCAAGCGAATTAACTTTTGATAATCAAAAATTAAGCAACTTCAATTATCAATTAGAAAATTTAAATGAAGATTTAAGAAAAAATAAAGGAGCTTCTAAAGTTCAAAAAATGGGAGCTGAAATTGACTTAAAGGTTTCTGAAAACACTTGCCCTACTTGTGATCAAGAAATAAATGACTCTCTACTTCCTTTATCGGTAAAGCAAGTACCTATGAGACTAGAAGATAATATAAGTTTCTTGTCTGCTCAAATTAAAATGCTTGACGTTAATATAGAAAGTTTAGAGTCTAGAATTATCGCCAAGAACAAACAATTAAAAAATCTAAGAGGTTCACAAAGTAACTTAAGAAGTCAAATTCGAGAATTAAAAAAAGAACTTATCTCAGATGAAAGACTTCCTTCAATTATTGATATAGAATACCGACTTAATCTAAAGAAAAGAATAGAATTCTATTCTAAATATTTAGAAGATCTCTCAGAATTAAAAGATGAGTTATCTACTCTTTCTGTCAAGTGGGAAGGAATATTAGGAGAGCAGGAAAAGCTTAAAACTGATACTTTTTCACCAAATGATATTACAAAATTAAAATCGCTAACTAACAACTTTAAATCATTATTAACTACATTTAGTTATAGTAGTAAAACAATAAATGATATTGCAATATCAGATGAAAACTACTTGCCACTAGCAAAAAAACCTAATGATAATTTATTCTATAATATCAGATTCGATTCTTCGGCAAGTGATTTTGTAAGGAGTATTTGGGCTTACACTTGTAGCTTATATAAAACATCAATTGAAAATAACGGTAATCACCCAAATCTATTAATGTTTGACGAACCAAAACAACAAGATATGTCAATTTCCGACTTTACAAATTTCTTAAAAGAACTATCAACTTATAATAAAGCACAAACTTTATTATTTGCTTCTTTTGAAAATTCAGATGAAACTTTTATTAAAGCTACGGAAGGAATTGAATTTCATTTGAACCATATAAATGATAAATTAATAAAACCAATCGAATAAAGCACTGGCTAAAACAAAGAACTGAGCTAAAAAAAACCCTACTCCTACCCTTCCACTACTTAGCAAAACCATCACAAACCAACCTTAAAACCAACCTTAAAACCATCCTCTTGAGAATCTTCTTTGTTATTGTATCGGTGTTCTTGGTGTCTGTTTCTTGTAAGAATGACAAGACTGCAACAAAAGTTGATAGTTTTAACCTATCAGTACAAGCCAAAAATTTTCCTGACAGCACTAAAGTTATTCTTTACAATAGAGATATTGATAAGGATATAGACTCAGCTTTTGTGTTTAATGAACGCTTTGAGTTTTCTGGAACAGTAGCGCTACCATCGCTTTCTTATTTGAACTTTTATGATAAAAACGGTAAGCCACTAGAACCATACAAGTACTTCTTTTTAGAAAATACCAATATGTCTGTTATAGGAGAGTACTCAGACTTCCTTAATGCAAAAGTAACAGGCTCTCAGCAAACAGATTTATATACCTTTTATAACGCTATATCTCAAGACAGCGATAAATCAAATAGGTTTCAAAAAGAAGTAGACTTCCTCTACGCTAATGCCAATAACCAAATGGCCTTGACGGAACTACTATACAAGAAAAAACAAATATCAAAAGATAGCTTGTTACTCTTTTATGAGAAACTAGATACAATAAATGCAAACTCAATAAAGGGTCAGGAGTTACTAACCTATGCCAAGACGATAGATATCAAAGCTGGAGATAGATTTAGAGATATTCAAGGATCAGATCTAGAAGGCAAACAACACAAAATCTCTGACTATGCTGGGAAAGTGATTTTATTAGATTTCTGGGCAGCTGGCTGTCGTCCTTGCCGTTTGCAAAACAAAAAGGAGTTTCCTGAGTTGGTTAAAAAATATAGCAAAAACGATTTTGTTCTCATAAGTTATTCCCTTGACACTGATAAAAAGAGCTGGAAACAATCAAGCGAAAAGGATAATATCAATTGGCTTAATATTTCCGATTTACAAGGAATGAAAGGTGATAATGTTTCAGAATATGCCGTTACCGCTATTCCTAATAGCTTTTTAATTAATCAAGAAGGTAATATCGTAAGATCATTCATAGGCTTTACGGACGGCTCAAACACGATTGAAAAAGAGATTAATAAGGTTTTGGAGTAGCCATAATTTTATTTCAAAAGAAATTTTATAATTTGCACTCGGTAAGAGGTATACAAGGCTTTACTGTCACCAAACAACTAACAAACCATTCATCACAATCAAAAATTAATCCTTGTAAAATTTAATTTTGAATACCAACTTGCATGGGTTCGTTTTATAGGAACGCATGCTGAATATGACAAAATTAACGCAAACGAAATTTAAAATGAATATAAAACCAATTAGAAACGAGTCAGATTACAAAAAGGCTCTTGAACATTTGGAAATCCTCTTTGATGCAACAATGGGAACTGAAGAAGGCGACGAACTAGAGATTCTTGCCATTGTCATTGACAACTATGAAAAAGAGAATTTTCCGATTGGAATGCCTGACCCAATTTCAGCCATTAATTTTAGAATGGAACAGATGGGATTGAAACAAAAGGATTTAGTAGAAATGATTGGTTTCAAAAGTCGAGTGAGTGAAATAATGAATAAAAAGCGTAAGCTCACTTTGGAAATGATAAGAAACCTAAACACTACATTACACATCCCAACCGATGTACTTATCCAGGATTATTGAGAAATCTTAAAGGAAGCACACCAATGAAAAAAATACTACTTCCTCTACTCCTAGTTGGAATTCTTATTGCAGGATGCACTCCGTCAACTAAGAAAACAAATACGCTACAAGAGTTCTTTAGTTATACTGAGAATGGCGAGACCTTAATCAGTGCGCATCGTGGTGGTAAAAGTTATGCAGGCTACCCTGAGAACTGCTTAGAAACCATGAAATACATCAAAGAGTCTATTCCAAACGCGTTGTTTGAAATTGACGTGGCAAGTAGTGAAGATGGCGTTCTATTTCTTATGCATGACAGTTCGCTAGAAAGAACAACAACTGGCTCTGGAAGAGTGGACCAGAAAGATTGGGAAACACTCTCCCAACTCCACCTTAAAGATGATTTTGACTCCATCACTGATTATCAAATCCCGTTATTTAAGCATGTGTTAGACTGGGCAAAAAAGGAAAATGCTATCCTCACGGTTGACATTAAGCGCAGCGTTGATCCAGAACTTGTACTCCGTTTCATAGAGGAAAATGATGCCTTAGAACAATCGGTGATTATTACTTACTCCATGGAAACCGCACAGCAACTTTATAAGTTAAATCCTGAGGTTGTACTTTCTGTTAGCATTAGAAATACGAAAGAGTTTGATACAGCTGCTAGCGCTGGCATTCCATGGAAAAATATGGTCGCTTTTACGGGAACTATAGAATCAGATCCATCATTATATGCCAAGTTGCATGAACAGGGAGTGATGTGTATGCTAGGTACTTTAGGTAACCTTGATAAAAAGGCCAAAGCAAGAGGCGATGTACTCTATAAAGAATGGACAAAGCTTGGCATAGACGTCTTTGCAACCGATAGACCACTTGAAGTGAAAAAAGCAATTTCAAAGTAGCAAATCAACCAGCAACACCTAGTATTAAAATAACCCAGTAACAGCATTTACGACCTTAGATTACCACACTCATGAACAGACTAACACTTCTACTCCTTTCAATCGTATTAATTTCTTGCAACAACACCGAAAAGAAAGAGCAGCTTCCAGAGAAAAAGCAAGTTGTACAACCAACAATAAAATCCATTGAAGAAGTTAAAAGCAAAATCAAACGTTTTAATGATTTCATCCCGAGCGATTATGAACTTGTGATTTCTAGAAATGAACTCAATAAGGTAATGTCAGATTTTAATAAAGACGGCGTTTCTGATTATGCGGTATTACTAGCCAGCGGAAAAAACAACAGAGACTACTCAAACACAAAAGACGTGCGACTTGCGATTTTTGAAGGGCAAGCAGATGGTTCTTTTATACTCAAAAGCCAAACCGGTAATCTAACTTCGGCCTTTTTACATGTAAACCCTAACCGAAGAATAAAAGTCGCCAGAGCCAATGTGATCAGTGTTAAGCATGAATCGATGAGACATGACTATGAGTTAAAAATCAAATATGATAAAACATACAACGACTATATGCTCATAGGCTCCGAATACAACAACTACGGCAACGCCGCAAAAGATGGCGCCGGTAACATAAGCTCCAACTTTATAGAAGGTAAAAGAGTGTCGACTATTGGTAAAAATAAAACAACGAATTTAGATAAGAAGCTCTTGCCTATTTCGGCAATTAACGACGGTAATATTTATGAATTGATTGGTGGGTAGGGTTCGTTGAAGTTGAAATTGAAGTTGAAATTGAAGTTGAGTTTGTAAAATCTAACACTTTGCCATACCTCAAAACCACCATCTAATCACTCAACCTATTAAACCAATAGCTGTTTCACGCTGTATAAAGGGAGATTACGCTTAATGAAAATGAGCGATTAACTAACTGCATATCAATGCTCTAAAGATAGTTTTGTGTCTATTTAAATCATAAAACTTTTGACATGCCTACAGAAACAAAAAAATCAGACAACGTTCTTGAACAATTTTTAAGCGAATTTGAAACCTTAGTATCCGGAATTACAGAGCACGCATTAAAAAATGCAGAGGACGAAGATGAGAAAGCGGTAATACAATCATTTGCTCCATCACTTAATAACCAAATTTTTGAACTCAATCAATTTATTAGAGAGGGCGCAAAAAAGTCATCAAAACAACAAGAACATGACGTTATTGAAGTTTTGAAAATTAGCTCAGGAGTATCACTTGCCAAAAATGCAAAAGGGATGTTCCCTAGCATAGGTTCCCTCGTAGGAAAACTTGGAATTGATAGAATTATCAAAGAAATTAAAAAGATTATCTACGCTATTCTTGATATGATAGGTATCAAACTGCCTAAATGGTTGGATAAAATCATAAACCTTATTGATGAAATAATCGCATTTATCTTATCAGGAGGCTCTTCAAAAATGATGACTACCTTTTCTATTCAAGAGCAGAATTACTTGAACGAATTAACGCAGCTAGCCAAATTAGAGCAAGCGCACCAATTCAAGTTCCAAGAGGATGAAGATGAGGAATAAGACATTAGAATAAAAAAACTGCACTAAGCAGTTAGCGTTCTAGTCCATTACTACAAGCTTTTAATTCAATCTATGCTATTATAAACCTTTGGCTCGCGCTATAAGTTGTGGCTCATGATTGTATTAAGAGCTTGTTTTTTTATAAATATTTCAATGGCTGTTACGCTTTCGCGAAAGCGTATGCTTCACTATAAATTCTTGTATCTTTAATGTAAGATAAATTGCTATTCACTATTAGCAGATTAGAATCCATAAAGTTCCACTTCCTAATCTTTGATTATTATTTATGCTAGAAACTATCAGACTAAGGTTTGAGCCAATATCTCCAAAACATCTAGAAGATGCTGCAGATATGTTTTGTACTAATAATCGCGTTATGGCATCTACACTAAAAGGCAGCGTTTTTACTAAAAACGAATTTGATTCCTTACTTCATACAGATTTTATAAATGAGCAAGAGGCTGTTTTTGGCTTCTGGTGCGTCATATTAAAGGAAAGCAATCGTTTTATAGGAGTCTCTGGTATCCATAAAATCAAGTATCAAGATAAAGAGTATTGTGAATTTGGTTTTATATTAAACGATAGTCACTGGGGTCAAGGTTTTGCCACAGAGATAGGTCACCACTGGATTTTGTATGCAGCGGAAACCCTACAACTTGACCAGATTATTGCCACTGTAAGTCCGCACAACCTAGCATCTAGAAGAGTATTAGAAAAACTTGATATGAAGTATATGGATCAAGTAACATCTGAAGATAGAGGCGACCGCATTATCTTAGGTAGGACGCTCTCATAGCATTGATTACAATGGCATATTTGGGATATTTATTCATACCAACTTACAAGACTACATTTCTTTTAAGTACAGGATTCTCAATAGTTATACGCTTTCGCGAAAGCGCACTAATCCATCAATAACTTCCATTAAAGACTGAAAGACATAATAAACGTATATTTATCGCTTTGTTATTATGTAAATATCTTAATACGCTTTATGCCATCATCTTCCCTCAATAATCTCTACAAGTACTTAAATAATGAAGGCGATGAGCGGGTTTGTAAAGGCATTACAGATGAGGCCTGTAAACATGTTGCTACAAACTACTTTAGTATACTCTTTACACACACCTTTACAAAACTAGGTGATACACTAAGTAATCCTAAAACAGTGCTCACATGGCTCATGAATTATGTGGGAGCACCTGTTTTTCTCATAAGTCTCATTGTCCCTATACGCGAGTCTGGTGCGCTTATCCCGCAAGTTGCTATCTCAAACTATGTAAAAAGAAAACCCATACGTAAGTACATCTGGGTGGTAGGTGCTATTATTCAAGGTCTTGCTATTGCTGCAATAGGGGTTGTGGCATTACAATTTGAAAAACAAACTGCAGGGTGGTTAATTATTATATGTTTAATCATTTTTAGCCTTGCGCGTGCTCTAGCTTCTGTAAGTTCTAAGGATGTAAAAGGAAAGACTATCCCAAAAACAAGAAGGGGAAAACTAGGAGGATATACCTCCTCATTTGCTGGTGTTTTAGTTCTTGTTGCAGGTTTGTACATTACTTATAAGTCTAAAACTAATGAGGATATACAGTTTTATACAAACCTCATATTTTTTGCAGCTTCCATGTGGATCATTGCAGCGGTTATTTATGCTTTTATCAAAGAATTTCCAACAGACATTACAACAGACGAGAGTGAGCAAAACAGTATTCTAGATAATATAAAACTGCTTAAAGAAGATAGCCACCTAAGAAACTTTGTCATTGCAAGATCATTATTACTCTGCTCTGCCCTATCTGCGCCGTTTTACGTTACGCTAGCGCAAAATAACGTTGAGGGAACGAGCTATCTCTTAGGGTTACTCATTATCTCAAATGGACTTGCCTCTATTGTGAGTTCGCCATCCTGGGGGAAACTGGCAGATAAATCTAGTAAAAATACGATGGCATATGCAGTTACGATAGCTTCGCTTTGCGGTATTATACTAGTCATTCTTATAAGTTTTTCAGCTAGTTTAAAAACACAATTGTGGTTATACCCCACTGCTTTCTTTATCCTTGGTATTGCACACAGTGGCGTGCGTCAAGGTAGAAAAACATATGTTTTAGATATGGCAAAGGGAAATGAAAGAACAAATTATGTCTCTGTAAGTAACACCATCATAGGGATTATTTTACTTTTTACAGGAGGATTGAGTGCTGCGCTATCCTTGATATCCGTAGAGGTTGTTATCGTTGTACTATCTATTTTAGGCTTTTGGGGTGCCATAAAAAGCTACCGACTACCTAATGTCGAAAAAGAGAACGGGTAATTATGAGCCAACTTATTACTGAGTTCTCATCTCAAATCTAATGGCATGGGTTGATGCAAATCCAATGTTCGCGAAAGCGAATAATCACATCACATTTGGTTGCATACTAAAAAGCAAGTAAGTTTGTTATTCATCCAGAACATAGCAATTATAACCTACTTAATATGACACAAGACCTTACTAATCTCGCTTTTAACCTTCTACCTGCAGTGATTGTAGCGTTGCTGGCATATTACTTTTTTAGCCAATACATAAAGGAGCAAGATGGACAACGCAGATTTCAACTTCATAAAGCCAATCAGGCAAATGCGTTACCTCAAAAATTACAAGCCTATGAACGTATAACGCTATTTCTTGAGCGCATCTCCCCAGGCAATCTAGTATCGCGTGTAAAGCCTTACAGTGATGATGCAAATGATTATGAAGCGCTTTTATTACGCACCATTACAGAGGAATTTGAGCATAATTTATCACAGCAAATCTATATTACTCAAGAGTGCTGGAACGTGGTGCGCACTGCCAAAAGCGCAACAGCAGCCCTCATACGTAAGACTAATATGAGTGATAAAGTGGATACGAGTGATAAACTGCGTGAGACGATCTTACGTGATCTTATGGATACGGCAGCTCCTAGCGACACGGCTTTACAATTTATCAAGCAAGAAGTGAGCGAGATTATCTAGTTATAACGCCTTTATACGTTGCAAATAAGCGATTTCTTGTTCTGAGAGGTCGCTTTTTATATTTACAAGCAGAGCGGCTATTTTTGGATTTTTAAGAGCATTAGTAAGTAGCTTTCTTGCGCTTTCGCGAAAACGCCAAACGTGATGTACACTAGCTTCTATAAGATTATGTAAGCTCTCCTCCTCATAAGATTCTAGCTGTCTTAAATAGTTAAAAGCATTCTCCCGTAGCTGATACGGTTGAGATGGTGCTGTATATCTTATAAGCTCTTTATAACGAGCTAAAGATTGCTCAGGCTTATATTGTGGCGTCGCGAGCGATAACGCAAGCCACAGCGTTCTTATATTGCCATCTGCAAACCCCAGCTGATTGTCCATGAGATCTAATACTTTGCGTTGTGAAGTAGGGTCATTACGCTGCTGATGATATACCCACAACTTAATCATGGCCTGCTCTCGAGTGACATAGCTCTTATCACTAAGTAGTTCATAAAACTCAAGTACCAGTGCTTCTGGAACTTGCTCAAGCGAACTAGCAATAGCTTGCCTTATAAAAACATTCTCTGTTTCCATGGCGCTTTTATATGCCGGAAGCGTAGCATTTATTGATTCTTGTGAGAGTTGGTAGATTGCCTCTGCGCCTAGATAATCGTTATTTGTAGCTATGGCATTCATAAGCGCTGTAAACTTAGAAGAAAGCGCCACTGCTCTACCCGACTGCAATTGGAAATACTGCCGCATGAATGCGTTTTCTCTAAGTGAAGCAAGCGCTTCCTCCGCTTGAAAAGCACTTTGATACAACCAGTTTTTCTTAAATGTAGTGAGATCCACGCTTGTAACTGCGGCCACTTCTGCCATAAATAGGTCTGTGGTTACGTTTTTATAAGCGTATTTAGTCAGGTAATTTCTTACTGCGGTATCAAAAGCTTCGGCTCCTACTTGTTCTCGTAGTATATGCCTGTCTCTTATACACATCTGACGCTGCCGACGAAGAGGATAGTGTAGAT
>OJBP01000110.1_pt1 | contig 52722 bp, 59 predicted proteins | sample 1590691 | NCBI WGS metagenome assembly OJBP01 (sample SAMN05416848, study PRJEB24817) | seawater metagenome | isolation source: Sea water | place: Canada:Atlantic | collected 2013-07 | reverse complement strand
TCCATGCCGAGGTCTTGGGCAATCGCGGTGGAGAACGCTTTGAACCGGCGCGCGCCCTTCTCGATGTGATACACGGCCAGTTCGGTGCCGATCGCCAGCACTTCGGGGTCGATGCCTGCATTGAGGCGGTTCGGGTTCAGCTTCTCTCTGAGGCGTTTGCGCAACTCTGCTGCGCGCTCGTCTGTGACGAGGCGATTGGCCGAGGGTTCGTTATTGCTTTGTGAACCGTCCGTGCTTACGTTGTCCGATATGGACAACTCATCACCCGCTTTTGGCGAGATAGAAGGGCGTCCGGTCTGCATTGCAGTGTCCGGTGCCGACGGCGTAGCATTCGTTTGGGACGACGGGGCCTGGTGCTCCGCGACGGGGCTGGCGCTCAAATCGCTAGAGTTCTCCCGAGCGCCCGACGAGGCAGCGCCCGACGACGAGGGTTCGCGCGACTGGTTCGAGCGCACATTTCCAGATGCCGACATGGGCGTGTTGGACAAGCTGCTAAAATCGGTGCCATCCAAAGCCTGACCGTATATGTCGCGCTGCTCTTGTTCGAGCGCATCGCGGCCTACTTTATTGACCATAACGCGCGGCCCGGCAGGCGCCGAAGTGTTGCCCTCACTGGTCGTGCTTGGCATTTCCGCAACGGCGGACAGCACATCACGGATAGGAGCCGCAAGACGGATGATGCGAATGTCTTCACCAGCATCGCGCGAGGCAAGCCACTGGTGATGGCCGTCAACCACATAGTTATCGCTGGCCACGAGGATTGCCCGGTTTCCTCCGGTGTAGGTCTTGGCTGCCGCCACCTTCTCGGGCGAGAACTCGGCCTGCGTCGGCAAGAGGTCTCGGGCAGGCACAGTCTCTTCGGTGTGGGTAATGCCGCGCGCTGCGAGGAAGTTGACCATTGCGCCGCGATTTTCTGCGGCAATCTGCGGCATTTCCGCGCGTGGTATGCCCAGCGAACCTGATGCCCCAGTAAAGTACACCCAGCCTTTTCGAAGATCGGCACCGCGCAAGTCTGCCCCTGCAGTCGGCGCGTCCTGCTTCACGAGAGCATCGCGGATCGCCTTCTCGTGCTTCTTTGAATAGACAATTGCGCCGTCGCCACGCTTCACGCCCCGCGCTTTGGGCACCGCCTTTTCAATTGCTGCGATCTGCGCAGCACTTGCATTCTTGACGGCCACGCCTTTGCCCGACGTGGTATCGGTGACGGTGGCCTGTTCGGATTGTGAAGCGGTAGATGAAGGTCCGGTAGCCGGTGCAGCTACGCTTTCGCTTTGGCTTTCGCTGCCAGATTGCGGAAGTGCGCCTTCTCCGGCCCGCTCTGGGCTGTCTCGGCCGTCCTGCTGAACGCCTTCGACATTGCCTGCATCGCTGCTGCCTTGCCCTGCTGCCGGGGTGGTTTGGAGAAGGTCTGCTTGGCCATCGGGTACGGTCTGCCCCTTTTGCGTGCTGAGCGCAAGGATCTCGTCAGGGGTCGCCTGCGCCACGTCCTCACCGAACAGGCCGCCACCGGGCGTTGCCTGCTCTGCCTGCGCGATATAGAAGCCCAGCCGCTCAACAATGCGGTCCTTGCCTGCAGGGCGAGAGAACCGTGGGCCATTGAAGAACAGGTGCAGCACGGCCTCTGTCAGCGGGGCGACTGCCTCGCCGCTGAACACGTCGCGCTGGTTGATGAGGTCGGACAGGTTGCGCTTCTCGCGCCTGGCCCGCTCCACAATCTCCACCGCTTCTGCGATGTTCTCGGACACGTCCATCGACGGGTCGATGTTCCCGTCGGCAATGCCCTGCCGCAGCTGGGAGAGGGGGCCCGCTACGTCGATCAGCGCTTTGCTGATTGCCTTGATGTTGTCGGCGTCACTATCGACCACGCTCTCAATGAAGGAGCGATTGCCAACTGCGCGCACAAGCAGCGCCGCCTCGATGCGCTTTTTCAGTGCAACGGCAATGGTGCCGTCTTTCAGGACGAGGCTGGCGCGCTCGTTCTCGGGCACCAGCGCATTGTTGAACGCGCGCACGAAGTCGCGGTTGCCCGCCGAATCCACATCACCGCCGCGATACATGCCCAGCAATGCGCCATCCAGCGCGCCAGCATCGCTTGCCGCTGTCTCGGTACCGGACATGCCGGCGGTGTCGCGTGCGTTGGCCTCGCGCACGAATGCCTGCACATCTTCTTCGGCCATCGCGCCATCACGCACACGGACGAGGACAGGGGCGGTCATCCCTTCGGTGTTGAAGCCCTGCTCTTCGATGTAGGAGCGATATGCCTGCGCCTTGTCGCTGCCGGTTTCGTACACCTTCTGTAGCGCCATGGTGCGACCATTGCCGCTTTCCACTACGCCATCGGGCGAAACGATCGGCGCACCATCACTGGCTTTCGCAGTGGGCCCGAGCAGGCGAGGGTTCAGATTGCCCGCAATGTTCTCGATCTGCGAAAGGCTCGCCGCTCGGCTCCGGTCGCGGGGCTGGCGCGAGGCTGGGTAATTCGGGTTCACCGCGCCGTCGAGAGTGTTGGAAGCGGTTAGGTCGGACAGTTCCGCAACGGCATATTCGACCGGTACTTCGCGGCCCGTGACTGTGACGGCCACGTCTTTCTTGCCCTGTGAGCGCACTGCGATGGGCTCGCGGCGGACGTTCTCAATGGTAGCCGCCGCGGGCTGCTCAGTCAGGCCATCAATCGCGCGGTCGTTATTCTGTTCCCGGTAGGATGGGCGATCGGTGCCGGAGGCAATCTCAATCGGTGAAGCGCTCGCGCCGATGGTGGCACCGCCCTTTTCGCCAACCTTGCCACGGATAATGGATAGCGCCTGGCCCACGGTCTTGCCGCCGCCCAGATAGGTGCTGTTTTGCGCAATGGCTTCGGCAGAGAAATACTTCGACACGGGCGCGCTGGGGTCCGCGCGGAGCAATTTCACTGCTGCATTGCTGCCTGCGAAGTGCGCGAGGTACAACGTGCCTGCATCGGGAGTGAAGCCTGCCTTGCGGATGGCCGCAGCGTTGTCCGAGACAAGCTGGTCCATCAGCTTTTCCTGGACGCCTACATCAAAGCGATTGTTCGCCCACGCCTTGGCCGCCTGCGCTTTGCTTGCCCCGTAAACCTTCCGGTAAAGACCTCGGAAGGTCGATCCAATAAACTGGTATCGCCCGCTCGCGCTGCTTCCCGCCTGATTGACAGCCCTGTCGTTGCCGCTGCTTTCAGGACCGCGAATAGCATTCTTCACTGCCTGCAGGTCATAGCCCCGCGATGGGTTGGCGGGCCCGCTGGTCACTGCTCCTTGGGGGGTAGTAATGGGCGTGCCCGCCTGCTGCATCGGCGCTGCGGGAGAGGGTGCAGCCGCCGTTGCAGCAATATCTCCGGCAATCGCGCTGTCGATCGTGGACCGCGCTCTGCCGGCTAGTTGTTGGTCGAGCGCGTCAGCTTCGCTCAATGGGGTGTCTGCCGTGATGGTGATACCCGCATCGGCCAAGGTGTCGTCGTATTCGCGCAGCACGCGGCCGCCATCGAGTTCGATGATGACGCCGGAACCATCCTCACCTGAGAACCGGTCGCGCATAACACCGGAGCGCGGACCCAGTACCGGATCCTGCACAACGACGCGCTCGCCCACACCGGGCAGGCCAGCGGCTTCCAGCGTGCGCGTTACCGAATGTTCAGCCTGCGCGGTGGCAATCGCCACGCTGCCTTCGGCAATGTCGGCGGTATCAAGAGGGCTGTCTATGTCGGCTTGTGTCGGAACGGCTGCGGCTTCTGCTGCCTGTTCAACTTGGCCGGAGGCGGGCGTGCGGTTGTCATCGCGGCGACGGCGGATAATGCGCCCCGACGTGTCGATGATTTCCGCACCGCCTCGCAGACCGCCACCAATACCTGCACCTGCGACGGCACCCGCGAGAGACTCGTCCAGCGCTTCGGCAACATCAAAGCCGCGATCGGTTCCTAGCGTGCCACCTGCATTCTCAAGCCCGCTCTGAACGAACTCAGTTCCGGCTTCCTTGCCCGCCGCGCTGGCAATGCGTGTGCCGGCGTTCCTTCCCTTCGGCATTGCAATACCCTTGATGCCGACGCGCTCAAGCGCGCTGCTGGCAGCGGCAAACGGAAGCGCTATGCCGACGTCCCGAATATCGGCGTCAGTCTCGCCATTGTTCTCGGCGCGTTGCTGCGCGATGTTACCGGTTTGCGAAGCAACCAGCGCAGGCAAAGCCACTGCTGCAGCACCCATCTGGGGTAGCGAGGCGATACCTTGCTCGACCACGAACTGACCGAGCCCACCAACGGAGGGGTTCGCTTTCAAATCTTCCCAGCTTTGAGTGCCCGCAACCTCTGTGCCTTGAACACGTTCGCGCTCGCGCGCCAGTGAGCGGCGGAATTGCGCGGTCGTGCGTTCTTTCTGGATATTCTCTTCCGACGTCCACGGGAGAGGGTTGTTTGAACTCCACTCCTGCAGCGCACTTGCGGTTCGGTCGGCGCCCGCTTCCATCCAGCCGAGCCCCTGCTGGAGAAGGGAGCCCGCGCGATCGAGAAAGCCGTCGTCCTGCTCCGCGTCGGCAATCTGCCGGTCAGCTTTTTGACGCGCCTCGACCACTTGCTGGGCACGCTCCTGCGCCTGCGGGTCGGGCTTGATGCCTGCCTCTGCAAATAGGTCGCGTCCCTGTGCCTGCTTCTTCGGCGGAGCAATGCCCGCTTCTGCGAATAGGTCTCGCGCCATTATTTTCCTGTCAGTTTGTAGCCCTTGCCACGCATCATGGCGTGAACCTGGCTTACGGGGATGCCATATTGCTGTGCGGTCGCCACGGCGTCGGCTTGCGTGTAGGTCGCCTGACCCGACGGTTTTTGCGCCGTCTGAGCCGGAGCGGGCCGAGTGGCTGGTGCAGGAGCGCTACGCGCTGGCGCTGCCGCAGGACGACCAAGACCGCCACCTGCTGCAGCGCGCACATCGGCCAAAGCACTGCTGCCTGCACTGTTTCCGCTTGATCCGTTGATTTCGCGGTCGGTGGCTATGATACCGGTACGAACGCGCTTCTTACCTTTGGTAATTGCAACGTATTCGCCTGTCGTTCCGTCGATCAGGTATTCGTCAACGTCGCCGCTCTCCAGGCTCTTCTTGTACTCGGCTGTCGTCCGGTCGATGTTGGCGTTGATGTTCGCCATGGTGACGTCATGCGCCTGCCGTGTCTGGACGAGGCCGACGTCATGTGCCTGCGCATCTTCACGGTCCTCCACGTCCCACGACCGGTCCCTGGTTGCTTTGGTCGTGTCAATTTCTGCGCCGACGCCCATCTTGATTAAGTCCGCGTCCGTGCGGCGCACTGTTGCCCGCGCATCGTTGCGATCGTTCACGTTGCCGGTGTGCGTCGTTTCGTCGCGCTGGTTCTGGCTGCGCAGATTTTCCAACGCGATAGCGCGCCGTTCCTCTTCGGCAGACCGCGCAACCTCGGCCTGTCCCGCACCGTAACCGGCAAGCGCTCCACCCAGTATGCGACCCAGACCCATATCAGGCTCCCTTCGCCATTGGCGGTCCACCGGGCAGGCCGGGGAGAACGTTGCCTAGCGTGCCCGCAGCGCTCGCCTCTTTCAGAGTTTCGAACTCGGCCGTCAGGGCTTCAACATTCACGCGCGGGCTGGCAATCCGGTAAAGGTCCATTGCGCGGTACGTCACCGTCTCAATGTCCTGTTCGCTGAAATCGTGAATCTTCGCAGCTTCGGACACTTCGATAAGTTCCTCGATCACGCTTTTACCGCCATGCAGCACTACATCGTCACCGAATTTCTCGCCGCCCTGCTGCTCGACCAGCAGCGTCATAAGCACCGCCGTTGCCGCAGCGCTGTCCTGCGGGCTGTCCGTTAGGGCGGGCTCGACAGGCTCAAACATTTCCAGCGCACTTGGGTCGAAGTTCCCGCGCAGGTTGTCGAGAACAGGCGCACTGACTTCGCCGGGCGTGGCCTCTGGGTAAACCAGCGCCAGCATGGTCCGTTCGAACTTCTCGAACTGGGCCTGCTCTTCCGGCGTTGGCTCTTCCATGTCCATTTCGCCCGAGGGTAATTTGCTCGACGGCGCCTGTTGCGTACCTGCCTGCTCCGGCGGTGCGGCCTGTTCTTGTATCGGTGTACCAAGTCCTGCCATGTCAGCCTCCCTGCGGCACTACGCGGCCGCGCCGTGGATCGTATGCCAGCTTTTTCCCGCCGTAGATCGCTGGCGAATAAACGCTTGCCGCATCGGGCAGCGCGGCGCCCGCCTCACCGGGGAGCGTAAATAGGCCAGACAGGTCCGAATAGTTCGCCTCGCGGCGTTCAATCTCACGCCGACGGTCTTTAGCGTCCTCGTTGCCCATAATCCCTTGGCCAAGGCCATTGATAAGCTGACCCTGCACGATCGGGTTCATCCGGCTGAATGCACCAAGGATTCCTCCACCGGAGGTTACAACCGGGGCGGACGTCGTGGCTGCCAGGCTTGCTGCGACTGGGGCTGTGGCAGCTACGCCAGCAGTCCCAAGACCGCCCGCACTGCCTGCGCCCTGCGCAAGAGGGGCGAACGCTTCGGAGAACGATGCGCCTTGCGCAACAGCAGGGAGCGCACTCGATGCGTTGGCTGCGGTAGCGGCGCCTTCTGCAACCGCCGTACCGGCATTGGCCGCCGTGCCAGCAGCACCAGCTGCGCCCGTGGCCGCCGGAGCCGCAAGCGCGCCCAGACCGCCAACGGCACCGCCAACAAGAAAGCCTGTTGTGGCGCCCTTGAGGATATTCCCGCCTGTGATGGCGGAGCCAACCGCCCCGAGGGTGGCTGATGTTGCGGCGCTGGTGAGGACACTCGCCAACGCCCCTTTTATCCCGACGCTTGCAAGCAGGCCGCCCGCACCTCCAAGGGCGGGTAGGACGCCAAGAGCGGCACCTCCTGTAAGGACGACTGCGCCAATAGCCAGAACCGGCAGCGCAACCTTTTTCACCACTTTCACGACAGACTTGAATGCCTTGCCGATCTTCTTGATTACGCCGCTCATGCTGCGGTCTCCCTTGCTTCGGCGTGGGGGAGGCGCCGGAATATCGCGCCGCAGCGCTTGAAGCCTTTACGGCGGAACACCGCGTCGAAACGGTCGCTGCCTTCAATGATGTCGGTGTAGCTTCCTTGCACTTCGTACACCTTGGGATTGTCGATTGCCCACTGAACGTAGGTATCGAGCAGACGGTCAAGGATGATGGGGCTCACGCCCGCACGGCCGATCAGGAAGTTATCGACCGCCTCCAGCATATCGCCCACCAGATAGACGCGAACGAGCGAGCCCATCATAAACGCCTGCGGCACGTCGTCCGCATCGACTGCGACCATAACAAAGCCCGCGCCCTCGTTCTGGCCGCCATGGCGCTGCACGGTGTAGGCAATCGTCTTGCGCGCGATTACCTCGTCAATACCGACGTGGCCGGCATAGATCGTGTCCTTGTGCCGCTCGACCAGTATCTCGACCAACGGGAACACGTCCATTGTGCGGGCGGGGCGCAGCTTCATCAGTATGTTCCATACCCGGCGCCAAGCCCGCCGTTGCCGGTGAAGACAAGTTGGCCGTTGGGTCCAATAGTAAACGGGGGCGCGACGGCTGCATTTGCGGTAGTGGTGCCCGTGCCAGGCGTGCGGTCGTTTACCGACACACCGTAAAGGTTCTGCAGGTAATTGAGCGCGCTTTGCGCCTGGTCGTTGATAGAGCCTTGAACGCCAGCCCGAGCCGATGCCGGAATGTCGGCATTGTTCAGGGTGTTCGAGAAGGCACCGAAGCGCTGACCGGTAATGTCGGTGATTGAGCGGGCAAGCATTTCGCGCTCGGCGGCTGCAAGCTGCATGCCCAGCTGGTCTGTTTTGATCCCGCCATCGAGGACGGCCAGATTCTTCTGTGCAATCTGTCCAGCTTCTTGGGCCGCAACTGGTGCGGCCGCAGAAATCGCTGCGGCTTCGGATGCCTGCGCTGCCATGCTTGAATTACCGAGCCCGCGCCGGTTCGCTACCTGCATACCGCTGGTGCGCGCCTGCTTCATCATTGGGCTGTTGGACGACGTGATCTTGGCTATACGATTGGCAACGCCATCGTTCTGCGGTTTCCACTCGCCGGTATTAGTGAACGCCATGGTTGCCCCCTTTGGCTCGTCATATATCTTCTGTCCAAATCAGACAACCTCGGGGGCAGGGGTTGGCTAAAAAAGACGGCTATTTGCTACAGGCCGCCCGCAGACGTGCATTGTGGGCTATCAGGGCGCGAATAGTCGCCTCGGTGTCCCATACGTTGCCCATGTCGTCTGCGTCCTCTTCTGGCGCGACGGCGTAGGTGACAACGCGGTCAACCAGACAAAGGCTAGTTTGCGAAACGCTCGCAGCCGGTGCTGTCGCCCCGCGCGTCTGACACGCAGCCATCAACGGCAGCAGCGCCGCCACGATCAATATCTTGCTCGGCTTCATTGGCTTTCCCTACTTGGTCCAGTGTGACGGCCTGCCCTTCGGCAACGGCCTTGCTTGCTCCGCTTTGCTCAGCCCGATCTAGGCCACTTTCCACGGTGTTATCTGCGATGGACACCACCACAAAAGCCGCCGCAACCAGCGCCGACATAACCGCTATCCAGACCCAATTCTTCATGCCAAGTAAGCCCTTGGCGAGCAGGAATGCTTCGATCATGTTTCTTCCTCTGTTGGCACAGGGTCTGCGCGGTCATTGGTAACGTGAACGTCCTGCGGGCCTTCGCCCTGTGCCATGCTGCCAAAATAGAACCCGATGACCAGACCAGCGAGCGTGTTCACACCGCCCACAAGCTGGATCACGACTTCGATGTTCTGTTCAGGGATGACAAAGAACGACATGACAATGATTGCCCCGCCGAACAGGGCCATCACCAGCAGCGCGATGATAAATCGCGCGGTGAGGAGGTTGCGCAGGTAGGTCATCGCAACGCCTCCGCCAATGCAGGCCGAATATCGACCAAGGTTGCGCCGCGCGGTGAGTAGGACGGCTTTGCAACCCCATACACAGGCACAATGCCGTCGCTGGTCCACTTGCCGTCAAAGAACAGATCCCGTTCGGCTCGGCGGCGAGGGATAATTTCAGCAGGCGAACGCCAGTTCATAAACGAGGCCCGCGCGCCTTCTGTGTCGCCAGCGAGAACCTTCTTGACCCAATCGGCCCTGCCAATCGCGCCTGTGTTCCAGTGGAAAGATAACGCCGCTGCCAGTTCATGCTCGGCAAGCGGGCGGTCTTTAAATGCCCATAGAACGGCGGGCAGATATTTCTCCCGCAAAAGCCAGATATAAACCGCCATGGCATTGGTCATTGTGGATGGGTTGTCACGGTAACGGCTTACAGAATGGCCGCTGTTGGACGTAACGCCCACGCCCCATGTCCAGACACCCACGCTGTCCTTATAGGCTTCCAGCACAACGCCTTCATGCTCGGCAATTTCAAGCACGGCGCGAGCGGTAAGGTCGGTGTGCGCCTCTACTGGCGCTTCCACCACAATCGTGTCACCGATCCCCGCTTTAGCCTTGATTGCGCGTGCCGTTGCAGGGCCGGGTATCCCGTCCGCCGTTACGCCTGCCCAATGCTGAATATCTTGCCAGTCGGTCATATCTTGCCTCTCAATCGTCCAGCTTGCGCGCCAGTGCTTCCATTTCAACGGGTAGGTCCAATCCGAGGATCGTATTCACCCGCGTCAGCAACTTGCTGCCCGGATCAAGCCTCGCAATTTCCATCGCCATCCAGTCGATTGCACGGCGCTGGTGCGTGATGGTCTGCGTCAGTCGATCCAGCTTTTCAGTAAAGCGCGCCTGTTCAGCCTCAAGCTGTTCAATGCGTTCATCGCGCTTACCCTCAAAGGCCCGTTCGCGTTCTTCTAGTGTCTCTCTGTTAGCGGAGAAATAATCCCTCGCCTGTTCCCATGTGTATTTGAGTGCGACCCAAATACCGGTTCCAACGACAACGAGCGTAGCGCCGTCGAAGAAATTAGCCGGTAACTCCATCAGCGGCCCTCCGTTCTTCCTTTAATCGGAGACGAACCCGCCGCTCTCGGCATCGCCTAGCCCATGCCAGCAGCAGGAACGCGGGTCCGATTACGAGGAACGTCAAGTTGGCCGCGTTGCGCCAGCTAATCACATCGGAAACGCCCTCGACCAAATAGCCGATCTGGAAACCAAGTTGGCCCAGCAGCACAAAAGCAAACCCGATGCTTTCCGCCGCCTCCGATGATGGGTCAGACATTGCCCGCCATGCGCGGGGGATATACCAAAGCAGCGCGCATGTGGTTAGGCCCATCACCATGAACCGAAGGTCAAGCTGCCAAGCCTCAAGTGTAGCGGCTAACTGTTCAAACATCACCCGCACCTCCGCAGATCGAACAGGCACTCCGCCACTATGGCGAGCGCGATTAGGATGGCGAGTTTCATAGTTCCCTCACCGTCAGGCTTTCCAGCAAGTACCCACCATTCGTGCCGCTGGAGAAAGCGAGGATGATAGTTTCAGGCACGGCCCCAGCGAGAAGCGCCGCAGAGGTGGTATTTTGCGCAAGCTGACCAAACCCATTTGCATCTGTTGTCTGGTTCCCCAATCGAATGCGGGCTCCCCCACTCGTCCTGCCAGAAACTACCCAGCTTGCTTGATACAACGCATTTGGCCGCAACCCTGCTACGGGCAGGATTGCATCACCGCCCGGTGCGGAAACAAACTCTATTGCGCCGTTTCGGATCAGGACGCCGCTTGGCAGCTTCCAGTAGCGAGGGGCATCAAATGTTTCGTCTAGCAGTACGCGGCCCGGCAAGGTAACGTTCTCTGTAGCCAAGGTCTGCACCCATGATCCGCCTGTCTTGACGAAGGTGAGTATCGTTTTTTTGCCGTTGTCGAGGTTGGCCAGAGCGCCCCCGCCCAGATAGTTTGAACTTACGTTCTTGGCGAGCGGCACAGCACCGCCGCTGCCATTGTGGATCTGCACCACCAGCGTATCGTTTTCTCTGCCTCCTGTGGCGCTGTTGAGCGTGAAACCGGTCACACCTGCGCCCAGCACAATATGATGCGCGAACCGCGCTTCACCGACACGGCCGATGCTAGCGTTAGGTGCGTAGGTAGCCGCAGGACCGGTTAGCGGAGCCGGATAGACGTTGCCCGGCCAGCGCCGTTCACCATTGATAATTACCTTTTCTGCACTGGTTTCAGTGATGCCTGTAACTGTGCCGTTGCCAAGCCTGGCTTCAATGTCCGCAGCCGCGCCTGCTAAGCGAATGCTTCCATTCTCAAAGAACACTCGGGCTTTCGTCCGCGTCCCTGTGTCGAACATAGCGTCAGTCGTGGGCTTGCCGTAAAAATCACCTGTAATTTCATTGTCTAACGCAAGCGTCCCGCCCGTTGCCACAATGACAAAATAACGGGGATTGGGAGCCGTTACTCTGCCCAGCAATGCGCGGCAGCGATTGGTCCGTGAAACCCCGCCACCGTAATGAACAACCGTGCTGTCGACACCGATGGACACCACATCGCCTGTGCCGGGGTAGGCAACTTCATCGAACATGAAGGTGACGTCTCGGCAGCGAACAAAGTTGAAGGCCGCGCCGGTCACAGCGTTTTTCCAAATGACGCGCTTGTAATGAATGTTGATAAAGCGAGAGTTCTCGCCCGCCTTGCAGGTGGTCGAAGGATCCAGCGCACCACCGGTGCCGGTGCAGTAGATCGTACCAGTCCCGTTCCCGAGCGATGAACGACGCGAGCACGCTGCCACATCAGCCACTTTTTCGGTCGCAATTACCAACTGATAATTCTGTATTGTGTCGATCAGGCAATTACCGCCGATGCCATACCGGCCCACATGAAGGGCCAGGTCTATCTTGCTCCGAGCCAAGCCGCAGCGCAGATTGCTTTGCCCCTGCGATACGATGCCGCCAGGCCCTTCCGCAGTCACATCATAGGCGACATTGTAGAAGATGCCGACGCCCGCGCCGCCTTGTTCTTTCAAGGACTCTTGGCGCGCGACACAAATATCTCCGACCTTATACTCGGAGTCACAGCGAACATCAGGCACAACCACATTCGGCAGTCCTGCCCGCAATTCCTTCACCAAGAAAAATTCAACGGTTTCTGGGTGACGGCCAACACCACCCACCCCCGCATTACCAATATCAAAGTTATACCCGCCGTTATGCAGGAACAGCAATTTCTGGCCGACCGCAAGCCCCGCAAACCATGCGTTGTTGATCGGGTTGTCTGTCAGTTCAAACTCCCCAGCGGCGTTGAACGCACCCGCATGGAGCGGCACAGGGGGGCGATCAGGCAGTCCAGCGGTCCAGCCGGGAGAGGTGTATGGCGGGGCGTAATCACCCCAATATATCGGGGGCTCTTGAAACGCATTGGCCGTGTTCGTGCTGGTGATGTTTCCTTCAAGTCGAAGGGAAAGCCCGTCGCTTACCATTGTCGGCATGGCAACGGTCAGGCCCTTGCGCTGTACCGTTACGATCGCCTTGTCTGTCGCCTCGGCGTCGAACGCTGTCTGCAGGTACACATGCCCATTGGCCGGATCAGCAAGGCTTCCGAACTGTTCAGGACGCAGTACGCCCTCTGTCTCGCGTATGCGCTCCAGAACCTCTTCTGTGTCAGGTGCAACAGGGCGCCGGAGCGTCATGCCTTGTCGCCTATGATTGAAATACGCGCGTTGCCGCCGGTCAATATTGGCACGCGCACACGCCACCAGCCGATTGCAGGCTCGGCAAATTCACGCGGAGGAATCCCAAGGGACAGGTTGCCAATGATCTTGTCCCGCTCTGCAGGCGCCCAGTCTTCCATGCCGGAGCCAGGGTCTTGGGTGGCATGTTCCACAATGGCCTCAATCGTAGTGGCTGTGCCAGCGATCTGAACCACGATTGCACCTTGCAGCCGAACAGCAGGGCTCGTCGTGCCTGCTGCGTCCAGTTGCTCGAAGAACACTGTACGCTGTCCGTTTTCTTCACGAACTGTCTGAAATGTCGATTTGCCTGCCATAAATCCCCCTACATCTGTCCATTTACGACAATTCGCGTTCAGATGAAAGATGCCACTGCGGCTTCGGCCGCTTCTTCGTCCGACGCCTCGAATTGATGCCCGACGCGTTCGCAAATGTCGTAGGAAACCAGCGCTCCGTTGTGCCGGGGCAATCTGAAAACCATCTTCCTCGGTTCTTCGTCGCGCTTCTCGACCAGGCGGCCGATGAAGTTGTGGCTGCGCCATTGGCGCCAGCGAGGCCCGCCTATCTTGGACGGAGGCTGCTCGCCATTTGACACCAGCATCCAGTTGCCGATCTCTTGCCCTTGCCAGGCAGTGTCGAATTCCGTTGCCATATTAACCCACCACTCCGCTCACAGAGCCGTTGTTGGTCACAGGTCCAGCGAAGCCGTTGCGGCGCACTGCGTAGCCCGCAGCGCCACCATTCACCGTGCCTCCTGCCTCGACGCGAGACTCACCAGCAGTTGCAAAATCGCCACCGTCACCTCCAGGGCCACCCCCGGCGCCGCTTTCGGCTTCGCCACTGCCGCCAGCACCGCCGCCGGTCAAAGTGCCGGCTGTTCCATTATCGGCCGCCTGTCCGCCCACAAAAGTTCTTCCGCCATTGCCGGCCCTGCCGTTGGGCGCACCGCCACCGCCGCCGCCCCCTGCGCTGCCGTAAGGCTCGGACTCGAAACCACCGCTAGTTCTATAAACTCCAGCACCGCCAGCACCGCCGCCGCCGCCGCCACGAAGGATGCCGCCGCTGTCGATCGTAATACCTGTAAGGGGCGTTCGCTGATAAACAGCATCACCGGCAGAACCGCCATTTGAGCCATTGCGAGCGGAACCGCCTGCCCCTCCAGCACCGCCGCCGCCGAAAACCCGTCCGCCATTCTCCACTATGACGGTCAGGCTGATAGAGTAGCTGGACGTGGGCCATGTGCCTGTGTCGATCGCTGTCCCAGCAGGGGCGCCAATTATTGTTACGCCGTTCGGGACACGGTAAACAATTGTTGCATCGCTATTGCCGGTGAAACCTGCCGCGTCCGCGATCGAGCGAAGATTAACTCCTGTGCTTGAAGTCGTAAGGTTGACGTCCGCGCTGAACGCGCTCGGCGGTGTTGCTGGCTCACCCGCTTCGCCAGGCGCAGCAACAACACCCCATGTACCGTTGGCCTGACCCGTGCCGGTCGGGGCGGTCCCTATCGAAGTCTCAACCAGCAGAATGTATGTCCCGCCTTCAAACAGAACCTGCATTTCTCTGTAATACGTTTTGGTTGCGTCATACTGCCCGGGCGCGGGGTAAGGGGATATGCGCTCCCAAGGAGACCATGCCGTCGTTAGGGTTCCAGTCCCGTCCCTGTTCGCAAAGGTCAGCCAGAGCGGATCTGCGCCGTCGGGCGGTTCTGCGGTGCTACCGGCAGGTATGTTGCCGCTAGGCGCATCAGGCGGAATGAGGCTACGAATGTACCGTGCCTCGACGTAACCGCCATTGGTCCCATCCGCACCGTTCGCGCCATCCTCGCCATTCTCGCCGTCCGCCCCCGGCGTTCCTGTCAGCCGTGACCACTCGTAGTCTTCGGGGAAGGTGCTCGCTGCAGGCGAGGGTTGGTTGACCGCGAAGCCAACGTACAATCGTCCGTTCGAAGCCCCGGTCGTGAAATTGGAAGTACCGTCGATGCTATCCGCATAGGCCGTGTGGGTATAGTTGGGTGCGCCGCCGCCCATCGGAATAGCTGTAGGCGATGGCAGTTTGCCAAATGCTGCGGCGATCTTCGCCAGTTCGGCGTTCACGTCTTCCGCGCGGGCGACACTATTGGGCGCGAGCGAGCGCGGATTGTAATAGTCGCTGGTCATCGACGCATCTTTCGCGGTGTGGTGTGAACAAGGTACGCCTGAAGCGTGTGACTCGGTTCATCGAGCGCTGCCTCAGTGGCAAAGATGAAACTGGCGTTGCGACCAATCCCTTCGACATACGCTTCGGCGCGCGACTCCACCGGGGCAGACCAATACATCTGGTCCCAGATGGCCGAGCCCCAAAGCCCGCCACCGCCCGCAATAAGGAAATCGCTCGGGCCACCCATGACAGTAAAGTTCTGGTCGCCTGCCACCGGTTGATACCCGTCGCCATAATCGAACTGGACGGTGATACCGATGCGCGCGATTGCCGGGGCTTCCAGTTCCAGCGTTACCTTGTGGAACCGGTTGTCCATTTGCGGATTGCCGAAGTGGTTGAAGGGCGTAATTGCAAACGCCTTGATCTTTTCACCATCGAAGCTGTCGCCGCTGTCGAGCCGGTACACATACCCATCCTCGCCGCCCGCAAACAGTGCTTCGCCATCCTCGACCTCCCCGCCTCCAAAGCAGAACGGCCGCATGTCGCCCACCGAGAAGGGAAGGGCGGATGGCTTCTTGTCTCCCATGTACACCGTCAGGCCCGTGCCATCGTCCCACATCAGGCGGTACTGGCTCTTCGCCTTGCAGACATAGCTGCCAATCGGTTCCGCACCCGCTTTGCGCTTCACGCGGAAGTAGCGTTCAAACTGTCCTGAGAGCGTGCCTGTCTTGAAGTTCCCGAACGCCTGCGTTGCATCGAGACTACGAAGCCCGCGGCGATCGAGGTACATGGTCCGTGAAATACGCTGTGCCGTATCAGGTTCGGCGCCCGCTTCTTCTGTCAGGGTGTCGAGCACGAAGTTCTCGGCGTCATTGCCCTGCAGGACAGCTATCTTGCTTTCACCGAAGATGGCCACGGCGGTTTCGTTGGCCTGCACCACGTCGGTAATGTCCGTGCCAAAGCCTATCTCACCGGCGCCAAGCAGCACTTCATAGGTGTGCGGGTCGCCAATGCCGGAGAACTGGATCGATCCGCCTGGGAAAGTCAGGCCAAGATGATTGCCTATTTCAAAAATGCGTTGAGGGAAATCGGGCACCATGCCGGTTATAATTGGCGCCACACCCTCGGGCAGTAATTCAAATGCGCGGCCTGAACCTGTCGCACCGTACAGCCGGTAGCGGTCGGATGCGCCGTAGAAGTTGTGGCTGATTGTCCGCACGCGGCCTCCTGCGCTGGTGCGCTGGATTGAAGGTTCGCGGCCTTTGAATGCGGAGGCCCCGTCTATGACGATCGTTTCTTCAACGAACGTGCCTGACAGATTAACAACATCAATGAAGCCCCTTCCAGTGCCAAGGGAAAAATCGCTTCCTGGCCGCTCGACAAAATTGATGATGGAAGCGGTCGCCCCGCTGACTGATCCTGTAATCGTTGCGCCGAGAGGTGGGAATATGGATCCTTGTACGATAGTCATGCGATACACACCGGCAAGCGCCTGCCATCCATTGCCGGTCGCGCGATATACCTCTAGGAAATCACCGCCTGTACGGTCCCTCCAGGCAAAGACCTCGCCGTCATGTACGGCCACGCCGCGCACCGGACCTTCGCCGGGCACGCGGCCAATACGGGTACGCTGCCATTCGCGTGCAAGTATGTCGTACTCCCGGCGCAAGGCTTCGGTTTCAGCAGCGTTCGCAAGTGGCGGTCCGTCAGCCACTGCGCGATTGACGCCTCCAACAGATAGCGGCTCGCCGCTCTGAAAGGTGCCGGTGGTCTTGCCCAACAGAAGCGTTGCCGCAGCCGTGCCTGCATCCCATCCGCCTGCAAAGCCAAGCGGGGCCGTGATGACTATGCCGGTCGCGCCGCTTGTTACGCCTGTTACGGTATCGCCCTGTGCGATGGGGCTTGATCCTGCGGCGAACGGTAGCGTCGTGAACTTGGCCTTGCTTGGCGCTGTCTGCCCATCAAAGCGCTCATGTCCCTGCACACGCGCGTAGCCTTCGGCCAACGGCTCATAGTTCATTGCGCCGATGAGGTACGAAGGCGGCACAGCGAGCGCCGCGCTGTTCGTATCGAGACCGCCGCCGAAGGGGTAGGTCGAGACGTTCTGGCTCATGTCAATTCAATCGGCGGTGTGAATTCCTTGACCATTGCTCCGTAGAACTCGCGGAATTGTCCGGTGGAACTGGCAACCTCGAAGGGCGCCTCGTCGTCCTCGCCAAGCGTCATCAGCGCACGCCAGACGATAGCGTCATGGAATTCCTCGCTGATGTAAGGCTCGTCGTCGTCTGCGGTGAGGGTCTGTATTTCGCGCATGTACCACCCCCGTAGGGTGTACACCTTGTCCGGTGAGGGTCCGACATAGAGCGCCTTGTCGAAGCCGACAGACACGCTGCCGGGGCGCTGCGCATCATGCACGCCCATGTCGAACTGGTTCACCCAGTCCTCATGTCGGATGGGAGGCAGGCGTATCTCGTCGCCTTTACCCACTGCCGGATCGTAAATTGACCAACGCGACCAACGATCGGCATGGCCGGGCCAGCGGCCAAAGTCGGCAATCGCCAGTTCGGCGGCCGTGTATCGCATCTGGCCGGTGATCAGCGCCGCCGAAAACTGCGCACGCCGGAACGTCCAGTCATTGCGCATACGCTGAATGGTCTTCCACGCATCGGCGGTCCAATCGGCAATACGCCGCTGGCGGCCAGCTACATTGGCGAGCGTTGTCAGTTCCTGCTGCTGGCTGATGGTGCCGCTTTCGCGGCCAACCTTGTTCACCAGTTCAAGAAAGGTCGTCATTGCAGCCGGCCCGCCCCCGCTTACGCGGCTTTCTTCTGGAAGGAGGCGCCAACGCTCTTGCGCCACGCCTCGACCTCTTCCCTGCCTGGCAGTTCGATCACGGTGAAGGGATAGGCCTGTACCTCTTCCCAGCCGCGAATCGGGTCGCCCGTGTGAGGGTTGATTTCATTGGTATCGACCGGGGCCATTTCCTTTGCGTTGAGCAACGCCTCGTACACGCGGTACGGCACAGTGACTGCCTGACCGCGCTCGATCTGTGTTACCTCACCGTTCACGCTAATGATGCACGCCTTCGCGCGCACAGGGTCGGCGGTCTTGGCTACCTGCAGCGTTACTTTGGGGTCGTTCGCCGGATGGCGCGGGTCCACATGCTCGGTCGCCATGGCCACAGGCTGCGCGATTGCCGCTTCCTGATTGGCTTGCGGTGACGCTTGCTGCACGCGCGGGGCACTGGTGCCCTCGGGTACGAACTGCGGGATTTCGGCTGTGTCCGGTGCGGCCTTGCTGATCATGCCGCGCAACTGGGCGCCGTTATGACCGGTCTTCACTTCCAGACCGAGGTTCACTGCGGCGAACTGCTTGAGCGAGGCCATGTCGGCCTCGCTCAACTGTACCATTTCGGGGGCGATTTCCATGGTGTCTTATCCTTCTTTCAGTGCTTCGTCTCGGGCGTCGAGAGCATCCTTGACGCCTTTGCGGGGTACTTCGCGGTCCTCTTCTGCGGCGCGAACGGCTTTCACCTGCTCCGCAGTCATACCCTCGATGCGCTTTTCGACGTCGGGCACGTTGCCCTTGATGGCTTCTTCTGGATCGAAGTCGTCATCGCCGGCAGGCTTGCCGTTAGAACCGGAGGTTTCATCCTGGCCGGATCCCTGCGCCGGGGTGACGTCGGTGGTGGAGCGGTCGGGTGCATCACCATCCTGAGCGCTATCGGCACCACCGGTAGCATCGCCCCCGCCTGCATCGGTGGTGCCGTCGCTCTCGCCTTCGGCGGGCGAATCGTCGTCGTCAACGAGGGTGACGACAAACTGGTCGCTGTCCATGGCGGCCGAGACGGCAGCCTCGGGCAGTTCGATTTCGGTATCGAGTTCGTACTCGTAGCTTTTGCCGTTCGCAGTCAGCGGCGGCTTACCAACCATGCCGGTCAAGCCGACTGCCATGGCGATGATTACTCGTTGCGTATTCATGCTGATTTCCTCTCAAGCAGGAATGAATTGGGAAACCACCTCGCCAGCCAGAGCCGGCGAGGTGGCCGTGACGATCAGTATTCGCCGTTGCGCGTGGCGACGTAGCGGAAGGTCTTGGTGTCTTCGGAGACGGCCGTTCCTGCCGTAAAGCCTTCGCGCGTGGAGGCGTTGCCAGTCAGTGCCGAGATACCGTTGGAGGTGATCTTGGTGTTCGCGCCGGAAGCTGCGGACTGCAATGCGTGGCCGTCAGTCATGCCGGAGAACCACTCGTGGCGGGTGTCGCCATCGGTTTCGTTCACGATAACGACGTGATCAGGCACGAAGCCCAGTTCGATGTTCAGGGCAGCGCCGGTACCAGTGTAGCTGCCAATCTTGCTTTCAGATGCCATGTCTCGATTTCCTTGTGTCCGAGAAGCGGAGAAGGGCGGGACCGCTAGATGCAGTCCCGCCCGTGCCGATTAGAGGTCGGAGGCGGCAAACTCGCCGCGCACCATCCACGTTTCGTTGAGGCGAACGGCATTGAACCATGCCTTCCAGCCAACGTAGCCGCGCTGACCCAGCACATCGCCCTTGGACGCGGTGCCCGGGTTCAGAACGGTAGGCTGCACAGCCAGGTTGTTGCCCTTGCCGACACGCTGGTTCTTGAGCGGCGTGATACCGAAAGCATCCTGCCCCAGATAGAGAACCGGATAGACGTCGGCAGCAGTGCCGCTTGTCGAGAGGACCGAGCCACCGGGAGCGCCGCCTGCATCGACGAACGGTTCAAGGTCAGGGGTGAGGATATACCGCACCTCTTCCACCGTACCGATTTCCTCCGCACACAGCGGCTTCTGGCTGCCGTACTTGGAGACAGGAACGAAGCCATCCATGTTCCGAATATCGGGGCCAAGATCGGTGTGACCGATAGCGACATACGCGGCTTCAACCGGCGTGGTGCCGATGTTGACCGAGCCCGACAGGATATTGGTGAACTTGCGCGCCTTGTTGCGGTGCAGGGTACGCACGATGGCACGCTGCTTCGCAAGGCTGACTGCCGTGTTGACGTTCGCACGGCCAGCGCCATTGCCGTAATAGACGGACGTGCCGCCTTTCAGGACATTGTAGATCACCTGCTCGGTGGTCGCGCCTGCCTGCTCGCCGGTCAGCTGCATCATGGTGTCGAGAACGGGGTCTTCGTGCGTGTCCTCGATCACGTCTGTCAGACCATGCACATCGCCCCACTGCAGAAGCGGAACGGTGACGTCTTCGAAACGGGTGCCCTTTACGGATGGCGTGACGCCTTCCTGCAGCGGGGCTGTCACCACGTCATAAGGAATCGCGCGACGGAATTTCACCGTCTGCGACTTGTTCTTCGGAATTGCTTTCACCTGGCCAAAGCGAGCAAGAACCAGCGTCGGCTCGACGTGGCGCAGCATCATCTTGTAGGCGTAAGCAGCGGTACGCGGCGAAATATCGCCAAAGGTCGTAAGCATTGTCTTGCCCCCTGCGGTCTCCCGCTAGGAGCGGGGCCGCTTATTCGTCGTCCGAGATCGCATTGAACGCGGCGTCGAAATCATCTTCCGGTATGCCGGTCTGCGCAGATGGCCCGGTTCTTCCTGCATCGCGGCCGCCTTGTAGCTGCCGAGCCCGCTTCGGATCCCTGCCCTTCTGTTCAGCGCCTCCTTTGTCGGAGGCCGGTGTGCCAATTCCCATGTCCTGTTTGAAACGGCCCACCACCAGCGCTGCATCTTTCCCATCGACAATGGCATTGAAGTTCCGGGCCATCGCGTCCTGAACGCTCTGGGGCTGGGTATCGAGCCAGCCGGTAAACCGGTCATCCTTTGCAACCTCTTGCCAGTCCGGGTGCTGCTCTGTGAGAACACCTTCCTGCTGGGTCACAAATGCCTGGGCTTGCTGCTGCTCGAACGTACCGGCGGTCTTGGACACACCTTCCAGCTTCTTGTTCTGCTGCTCGATAATGTCGAGAAGCGGTCCCGCGAGGTCTGGATAGTCTTCCCGCAACTGGGCAAGGGCTTCGCTGGAAAGGCCGGATTTACCGCTTTCGTCGCTGCCGTCGCTTTGCTGCTCTTCGCCGGGCTGTTCGGCTCCGCCTTTCTGCAGCGCTTCGATCTTGGCCGTCAGGTCCGCAATCTGCCGGTCCTTGGCGGACACCCTGCCATTGGCAGAGCGCATTCGCAGGTCGGCATCGCGTTGTGCGGCCTCAAACTGTTCACGCAGTTGAGCGGGCGCGTTGGCCCATATATCTTCTTGGGTATCGCCATCAGGGGAGGCATTGCCGTCCGCCGGAGCGTCTGTGTCCGCCGCGTTGTCCGCAGGGGTTTCGGGTTCTTCGGCGTCGGCATTGGCATCGCTGGGGTCGGGAGTGTCCGCCGCCTTATCGGCAGGGGGGTTTTCCTCGGCATCCAGTTCAGCCACCACGGCGTCGAACTCTTCTTCGGCAGAAGGCTCCGCATCAACGGCAGCGTCCTGCTGGGGCTCAATATCCCTATCTTCTACGTTCACGTCAATATCCTTATTTCTGGGGGCTTAATAACCGCTGCCGGTTGGTGGGGTGGTGGTGTCTTTGTCGGTGTCGGAATCTTCGAACCATACGATCACGCCGCGCAGGGCGGCGATGCGGGCCTGATGGCGCAGTACGCTCTCGTGGTCGGCCTCGGTTTCCAGCCGCACGCGAAGCCGCTCTATTTCGGCATCTACCCTTGGCTTGACGCTCAACCAGGTCTTCATCGTTCATCGACTCCAAGGCTGATGGCGCCGCCCGATCCGGTGGGCACGTCGCCTGCGGCGCGTGCCTCTCTGGCGTTGCGCTCTTCCACGGCAATTTCGGTGGCCAGTTTGCGCTCGCCACTCTTGGTTTCCATGTCCTTGACGGCAACCTTGGTGCTTGCATCGACCTGAGCCTTGGCAAACATCGCCTCGATCTTGGCAAGGTCGATGTCTTTCTCCTGTGCAAGCTGAGCGAACTCGGTGTTCATGCGCAGTTGTGCCACGCGCTCGTTGCTTTCGGAGGTGGCCAGTCGGCTTTGAGCGTCGATCTGCGCAACCTCGATTGCTGTCTGCGCGCGGATGGTGTCGGGGTCGGTGCCCTCGTCCTCGCTCATGGCGGCCAGCTTCTCCATGTACTCTTCGCGGTCGAGCAGCACGTCGGAGGGATTGATGTTCATGGCCTGCAGGACCAGCTTCATGGCCTCGTAGGCTTTCATCGCCACGCCCAGAATCGGGTGGGTGGCGTACCGGTCGATCATCGACAGCAGTTGTTCTGCCTGAATCTCACGCACCAGAAGCACGGACGTACCGCGCGCCTCGATGTTCATGTCGCCCTTGATTTCCTCCTTATCGGAGAATTGCATGTTGAAGTCATAGGCTCGCTGCACGCAAGGCGCGGTGATGAAGTCGTCCCAGTTCTTGACCACGCGGCGGAACACGACATTGGCCGAGTTGAACAGCATCGACATACCGCTCGCCGTCTTGGTGATGTGCGAGCCCTGTTCGCCCTGCGCGATAAGCGGCATGGACACAGCCTCGTCGGTAAACTTGAGCGCCATGTCCACGATTGCCGCAAGCATTGGCTGGTTCATCGGAATGTCGAAAGTGGTGAACGGCGCTTCCTTGCGGCCCGCCGTGTTCTGGATCCACTGCCACACCTTGCGCGGGGTAATCCGCCAGTTGCCGTCCTCGGGTTCGATCTGGGTTTTATCAATGACGGTCTGGGGCCCAACGGCAAGACCGGCATTGTCCATCATCATGCGGACAGCGCTGTTCAGCATGGATTGCTCGTCGTGCATCAGGTGAGGAACGCCAACGCCCCCCATGATCGAAGACTCGGAGCGCTCGAACGGGAACACCGAATAGGAGAAATCGCCGCGGTCGAGCAGGTAATCCTCTTCGATCTTGAGAAGCTGGCGGTCTGCGAAGAACAGGCGCACCATCTTCACGTCGAGCGTGTCTGTTTCTTCCTCGTACCGGTCGGCATCTTCCATGCGGCCGGTCGCGCGGATCATCGCTGCGATATGCTCAGGTTCCAGCACGCCGTAGAATTCCCAGACGACGAAGCGGTCGTTCAGGCTGTTGGTCGCGTCAGTGGTGCCGCTGCCACCGTTTTCCAGCGTGCGCAGGTTGGCGAGGTGCTTGAGGTCGCTGCTCTTGTCCTGCTGCGGCCCATCCTCCAGCATCTTGCGCACAACGTCTTTGTCGAAGCCCAGCTGCTTTGCCATCCGGCGCAGCGTCTTCCGGTTGGGAATGTGCCGCTCCATCATCCACTCGGCATCTTCGGTGGTTTCAGCGTCGGGGTCGGGGAAGAAGTGCCAAGGGTCCACACGGCGCCACATCGGCGCATCGTCCTTGGTGGATTGCAGCGAGAAGCTACTGGCCTGCGGTTCGCTGCCTTCGGTGTCATTGGCCGGCGATCCGGGCATCTGCCAGCGCATCGGGGATTTGTTGCCGAGGAACGGGCCTTTGATAATGCCGGTGCCCAGCTTGGCCGCGTCCTCTATCGCCCTGCGGCACGCGCGGGGATAATTCGCCTCGGTGAACTGGTCGTCTATCTCGCGCTCCATTGCCCGGGCGCGCTTACGGGCCTCTTCCATTTCCTTCTGGGTCTGGGTGTACCGTGCGCGAATTTCCTGTGCGGCGGCTCCCGCCTGACTGGCTGCTTGCTGCAGTTCGGGCGGAGGCGTCTCGCCTGCCTCCAGCGCCATATTGTGATCTTCGACCGCATCCTTAGCCTGTTCGTCCAGCGCCTCGGCCTCGGCAATCATGTCCCGCGCGCCCTGCGTCAGTTCAGGAACGGGCGTGGGCTCGATACCCCAGTTGCGTTCATCGTTGGGGAACAGCATATCGCCCAGTCGCGCAGCCCAGGCGTTTGTCTTGGGGCGGGTGATGTTGAGGAAAATCTTCGAGCGGCTGTCGTCGCCGGTCAGCACGTTCACGATCGAGGCGTCGTATATACCGTGGAACTGGCGGAGGTCTTTCATCCAGCGTTCTTCTGTCGCGCTTCGCTTCTGTACAGCGGTTGCTGCGCGCTCGGACAGTTCATTGACAATGGGGGAGGCTGCCTCCCGTGCCTTGCGCCGCGCTGCATCGGACGGTTTGGCCGCCTGACTGCTTCTGCCCGTCGGGTTCATCCCGTCTTCGGTGGCGAGTTCTGGAAGTGCGCGTGTAGCCATGGTCAATATCCTGCGCCTGTGTCGGCTGTCTGGAAGGATTGGGTGTTCTTGGGTTTGGCAGCCGGAGGCATGCGGAATACCTGGTCTTTGGTCATTATGAGGTACCGAAGGCCGTCCATCATGTGATCGAACTTCTTGATGATCGCGCCCAGTTCGTTGCGGCGGTAGAGGCGGTGTTCGGCAAGGAGGTTGGTACAGCTGCTGAATACCTTGAGCCGCCCGCTCGATAGCATCTGCCAGACCGTCACAATGCCCGCTTCCACGCTGTTCTCGGCATTGACCAGGTGGAGATCGTGGGCGCGGTATGTTTCCATCAGGCGTTCACCGTCTTTCTGGGAGCGGCCATTTGCTGCAGGGTCGATGGCGCCGTTGAGCCAATCACCCCGGGCGCTGATCGCATCGGCGTGAATGCTGGGCTCCGCCTGCCCGCGGTAATGCTCGGCATAGATGTAGATGACGTCGGCATCGCGGTCCCATGCCCCGAAGGGTGCAGCGGTACGGTTCCAGCCGACGTCCAGCCCGTATGCTTTCCACCAGTGCGAAGGAATGGCGAAGGGGGCGACGACGAATTCGCTTTGCTCGATCGGATAGATGGCACCCGCGCCGAGGCTGGGCGTGCCCTTAGAGCGCGCATCGCGTAGGAAAGGAGGGGTGTTCTCCAACAGTTCCGCCTTGGTGTCCGCATCGAGGTGGGGAACATCGTCCCAGCCTGCCTGGGTCAGCCATTTCGAACTGTTTACCCGTGGCACGGTGCGCGCATCCCCCTAGTGAGACTGGCCATATACGACAGTACGCGCGAAACGCCAAGAGTCCGGTATGGACAGGCCGCAGTGCTACTGGCAGAGTGCTTGTAAGCGGGAGCGGTTCATATTTGCACGCACCCCTCGCTTAGCGGCCACGCATCTGCAGAGGCGCCGCCGTGGTCTGGCTCTCTCCGCCTAATAAAGTCGCTGTTGAAAAAGGGGTGGAGAGGGTCAGGCTTCTCTCGGCCGCATCGAGCCGGGCAGGAATTGCAGCACATGCTCCGACAGACCGCGCAGCGGCGTGAAGGTGTTGATCACCAGCCCGCGCGTGGTCATCACACGGATGAGGCATTCGCTGTACACGTCCAGCGGGCATTCCTCGTCCAACCACACCAGTTCCTTCGCGGTGCCCTGAAACGCGCGCCTGCCCTGGTCGTAGGATTTCATGGCAAGACTGGACCAACCGCCCGAGCGGTGAAGGATGGCGACACTATCCACCAGATCCTGCACGCCCGACTTCCATTTGGGCTGGCCAATGCACTCGCGCGGGATAAGACCGGAGCCATCGAGCCCTTTGCGGCCATCCGGCAGACTGATCACGTTGCCCAGCAGTTCAAGCTGGATGATGTCGCGCGTCGTCTCGTTGGTGTCACCAGCCGCCCATGCGCGGATAGGGCGCGCGAACCTGTGTCCCGGCCACCAATCGTCATAAAGTCCTGTCAGATGAGCGGTGGCCTCGTATGCTCCCGCGACGGTGTTGTGCGTCACGATAAAATCGCGGGTCAGATACAGGCTATCCTGCGCTGTAACCTTGATGCAGGTGCATTCGGCCTGCCCTGCTGGCTCGATTGCCTCGATCATGATCCCGCGCATTCGCCGGCCTGCGAAGCGCTCATGCTTCGCTTTACGCTGCAGGCGGAATACGCTGTGCTGTGAGGCAGCTATGTGGACACGCCACGAGCAATGCACCTCGCCTCGGTATCGGCCGTTCTTCGGCAGCACCCTCGCATTCATCCCGAGGCTGCGCGCCAGGCTCGCCACGTCGTCGCATAGCGCGCGGTTCACCGAGTAGAACTGGCGGGCGCCGTTCGACTTGCTGCACGAACCGTCGGTGTCCATCAGCCCTTGAAGCAGCGCAAGCCGGTCGGCCTCCGACGCCAACATGTACTCGGGAGGCACCCGCTTCTCATGGGACGTCTTTCCCGCCATGCCGAGGCCGTCCAGAACTTGCCGCAGGAAGTTGTGGTGGTGCCCACCCACCTTGACAGTCGTGGCGAAATGCCAGGTGCAATCGCCAACGCGGCGAAGGTCGCAGGCGAAGGCAGCCGCCTGCTGGCGCAGGTACGCTTCCTGTTCGGCAAAATCATCATCCTGCATGGAAAGCAGCACGCGGTCTGTCGATAGACCGCCATCGCCCAGCAACATGCCAATCAGGTACGGGTCCGCGGGCAGTTCCGGCCGATCGGCATAGGTTACGCTCGGACGCTGGGGGAGCATCCACCGCTCGCCTTTTTCGATGCGCGCCATCAAGTCCCGTGCGGTCAGGGTCTGGTAGGGTGTCGCGCGGCCACCGGAAACCGGCCGGGCCGTCCACAGGTGGTCAAGATCGCAGCGGGTTGCCGATCCATCCGACATTCGGACAAAGACAATCTCGCGCTGCCCCTGGGGGAAGATGCCGACCACCCGCGTCGGCTTTCCGTCGGAGCCTATCACCTCGTCGCCGGAGCGGAGCGCGCCCATGGTCACGAATCCTCGCGGCGTCAGGACAGGTTCGTCGTTGGGCTGCGCTTTCCCGACACGGTTGGCGGCCATGAAGCAGCGCTCGCGGAACTCCTTGCCCGCTTCGAAAAATTCAAGGTGCTTGGGGTACAGTTCGCGCCGGAACGGCCCGTCATCGGGGAACAGGTCAGCGTATTTGTTGAACCGGGCGCGCTCTTCGTCCGCCAAGATTGGCGCAAGCATTGCCTCGATCGTCTCGTCGTCCAGTCCCGCCACCAGGTCATCGGGTGATATGCTGGCTATGTCGATGCCGCGCGATGCAGCAATCGGACCCAGCACGGTCATCAGGTCATCGAGAGCGGGCATAGCCTAGTTGACCGTCGGCTGCGGCCCCGGCTTGGCCGCCTTGGCACGTTCGAACGCCTCTGCCAGCCGGTCAGCCAACATGTTCTTGCGCTCATCGGACGTGTAATCGCCCGGTGTTGGGCCTGCTGTGTTGGGTAAAGGCTGGTGCTTCGAAACATTGGTGTACACGCTGCCAACCTCTTTGGCTGCCTGCTCCAGCGCGTGCCGGGCCTCGGCCAATGCCCCGCGTTTCAACGCCTCGTCGTGGATCTGCATGAGACGGCGCAAGCGGTACTGGCGCTGCGCAATCGGCACTTCGGCTATTCCGGCAAGGAAATCCTCGCGGGTCTTGTCGAACAGGTCTTTCCACTTCTTCGCCAGCTTACCGCGGGCGACATAGGGATCGTACTGCGCAATCGACTGAACGGCTATGTCGACGCCTTGGGCCAGCATGTCGGCGTGAATGTCTCGCAGCCGGTCGTACATGGCAAGCCGGGTCACAACCTCCGCGCGCTGCTGGTCGGTCATCTTCGGGCGCCGTATGCCCTTGGCGTTGGTGCGGGGGGCGCGCGCCATCAGTCGGTATCTGCGAGAGAGTATTCCCCGCAGAAATCCTGAGCCAGCGTCAGAGGCCAGCGCGTGATGGGCCTGTGATCGCCCATCATTGCTTCGGGTGACTTTGCCCGGCACTGTCCAAGCATGCCATCCTTGCAAGAAATGTCGGGCTGCTCGATCCAGAAATCGCAGGTGTCGCAGGTGTTTTCGATTGTCATGCCGCTCTCCGTTTTGAACACGTTCCGCAGGCAGCGCTGACAGCGCCATCCTGAACTATGGGCCCACGCTTTGCCGCGTCGACCATTTCCTGAACTCCTGCTGCCGCAGCACCGTAGCGCTCGACCACGCCGACGAACTGCTCGACGTCGTGCGCCTTCATGGCGAAAGCCGGGCTGCCATCATCCTTGAAGCGGGGCGCACCGAACAGATCGATGTCTTGGCCGCAGTGGTAGAGTTCATGCTCGACCAGCGCGCAGAACGCATCATCCGGCGCGGTCTGAGCGTATTCAGCGTCCAGCACGATCAGGAAATCGGGCAAGCCGCCATCGAACCAGCCGCGCATTTGCTGCTCCGCCATCAGCGAGGACCATTTGGCAGGTGCCGGCTTGAGCATCCGCGCCTCGCCCGCGAAGCGCTTGCCGCGAAACTCGGCTGCGGTGTTGGCCCAGAGCCAGCCGATCGTCGCGTATTGCAGGTGTTCGTGGTCGGGATTGGTGAGCGGTGAGCCGGGCTCGATGAAATTGTCACGCGCCCATGCGCCCAGACCGTCCTGGTCGGGCTGGAACTCTATGTCGAGGTTCGACATTTCGGGAGGAAGCGGGCGGTTCATACAATAATTACTTTTGTTTTCTCAGCTAATCAGCGCCATAAGGGGCTATGTCCATCTGCGCGAAAAAATAGCTCCGCTGATTTAGCATCACAACGTAGCCCGTGCGTTCGTCACCTTCTCGCGGGCGAACAGTTCCAGCACTTCGCCGGTAAGCACGGTGCGCGCTGTGTCGCTGGCGATGCCGCCTACCGCTACCGATGGAATTGGCGTGGACGACACGTACCACTTGATGCTTGGACCGACGAACTGCGTCCATGAAGTGTGGAAGTTGCCGCGCAATATCTCGGCTTCGACTTTCAACCCTGAAGTCGATGGACCTTCCATGACGATTGTTCGACTATTGCGCCGAACATCCGTGACACCATTACCGGTGGTCTGCCACACCTCGCTTGGGTAATCCGGTCGCCAAACCTCGCTAAAAATGGTATCGACGCCAAGGTTGCCGCGCGTCCTGCTGACCGGGTGCATGTACATGTAGGTCGGGCCGACCACCGTGTCCTTCACGAAGGTCAACTTGTTGTGGACCGTGCGCCTGCCTGTCGCTGCGTCGATGGTCCAGGTTACTTCCCGGTCTGCGTATTTGGTCGTCGTGCCGAAAACCATCAGCTCGCTGAACTCGCGGCGGCGATAGGTTCCGCATACGAATGTCTGCGCTAGTGCCGGGTCGATCTCAACGCTGTCTATCCAAACCTTCGTTCCCGTTCCGCGTGCACCCCCGGCGCTTACCGTCGAGTATTCATAACCGTGCGCATCGCCGCCCGAAAAGTTGTTCGCGCCTTCCAGCACATAACTGGCAAAGTCGAACTGCCCGGTGTCCGTCAGCTGTGGGCCGCGTGTGAAGTTTTCGTTCGACGAGCGTGATGCTTCGTAAACCCGCTTCATGTTCGTGCCGAAACCGCCACCTCCTGCGCCAGTGAATGGCTTGTAGAGATAGACAATTCCCAGATCGTTATGGCCAAAGTCACCAGCGACGAAGACGCTCGTCTCGCCCACGATGTCGCTGTTCTGCCGGACGACAAGCTGCTTGCGTTTGAAGGCACCTTGCCCAACCGCGACAACCGGGGCTTCGAAGCTAGGAAACTCGGTCTGGTATGCCTGAATTGCACTTACATTAAACGCAGCGGTTGGGCTGCCGTTCGTCGCGTAGCATTCGGCATAGATCGTGGTGCCGGTGAACAGGTTTGTCGGCACGATAAAAAGCCACAAGCCCGTTCGTCCACTTACCCTTGTCGCTTGACCGTTGTTTGGAGTGGTGAATGTCCCCGCGCCATTATTGAAGCGGAAATAAATGCTTGTTCCAGCTGGAGCGTCGATGAGCGCGCCCGTTACGGGGTCGGTCGTCTCGAACAGCAGTGCATAAACTGTTCCGCCTACCAGCTTCGCGTTGCTGTTGCGGACTTTCACATTTGACGCGCCGCCGGGAACCGAGAAGCTGCGATCTGTGAGCCACAGATTGGAGGAATCGGTTTTCCGTCCATTATAGACGTAATTTCGCAGCGCCCATTGCTGGCGGGTCGTAATGATGGATGCAGCCTGTGTCGCTACACTGCCCGCTGCCGCCTCTGCGCGGTCGGCGTCAACAGATACCCCCAGCACTTCTCGAATTGCTGTCACATCGGCTGGTGTAAGCGTTTCTATTGCTTTAGCCATTATGCAACTCCTACAGTTAGATAGTCGCCGCCAAGCGTCAAAGGTTGTCCGGTGTATGTCATGCCGTTGACTGGAAAGTCCTTGGGTAGCTTGAAAATTTGCGGAACTATAAGGCTCCCCATCATCAACCCCATACCGCCGCCCATGCGTCCGAAGATCACAGCTTAAACCTCCACGAACGTAATGGATTCGCCGCCAGCGACGTAGAACACTTCTGCGGATCCCGCCGGATGCAGCGCCACGGAGCCAGAGCCGTACACATTGCTGGTGACGGCCGTATCGGTAGCGATGCGGACGAGGGCCGTATCGTCGTTCAGCGCCGCGGCTGCGCCAACAGCGTTGAGTTCCTGGCTCGCGGAGCATCGACCGCCCAGCGGCAGGTCGTTCCCGTCGCCGTCAGTGGCGATCGTAGCGAATTCGTTGAGCGTGATCTTCAAGGCTGGTCTCCTGCTGGTAAGCGGCCGTTATCGCGCGCTCTGTCCAATTCGGCAAGAGGCACGTCGGGTAGGCGGTGCGAATCGGACGGATCAGGCATGTTCGAACACCTCGACCGGACGCGCGGCAAGGGGCGTCTCGGCATCGTACACCGGCACCTCGACGCAGCACGGAGCGGCAGTGATCAGAGCGGCCACCTCGTCCACGGATTGCCCGAGCCCTGCCGCCACCTGGGCGACGGTTGGCCATGCGCGGTGGGTATTGACGTGCGCAGCTGCGAAGGATGCGATTCGGTTTGTCATGCAGCACCACTCAAACGCATAATCACATTGCAGCGATAGGTCTTTGAGAAGCCTTTTGGTTGGTCAATGGAATAGGAGACTTCAAGTACTTCGTGGTCTTCTCCTTTGATATTCACGAACGCACCGACAGCGGGCGGTGGAGCGGCTGAATAAACAGCGGCCACCAAACTCACCTGCACACCAACTTTTCGGGTCGAGTAGAACTCAATAACTGTTCGATCGTTCATCAGTCCCCTTTCAGTTCTGCGGCGAGCGGGCGGCCCGTTCAGCATTGAAGATCGGGCTGGGGCTGTCAGCGGGGCGTGGGTGGGGAATGTAGGCGCGGCCTGCGTGCATTGCCCCACCGTACATTTCCGGCTTGTAGCGTTCTCGAATACCGTGCTCGGCGCGGCGGGTGTTCATGGTGTTGATCATGTTGATCAATTGCTCGCGGCCGATGCCGTTGGCCGATGATGCGAAGCCCTCAGTTAGTCTGCCCATACGCTTCCTCCGTTAATTTGGTAAATGATTTGGATTGCAGAAGAAAATCGAAGTCAGCGCGCCAGCCGCGCGGATTATCCCCGCAGAGAAACGGTGTCTGGTGAATGTGCTGGAAGGCGCGCTGCCAGTCCTCAAGGGCGGGGTATTCCCGCAACCGGACCCTGAGCCGACGCTTGCGCGCATCGGTCAGCTTTCGGACCATGGGCAAGCCTCTGGCTTCCGCCAATTCATTCCACCCCTCAACAACCTCATCAGGGGAAGGCCCGTCGCCAGACGGGGGGGCCCCTTTAGGGGGGTTCTCTGTTTCTGTATCTGTCTCTGTATCTGGGGGCGTTTCAGAAACGTTTTTCGTCCGTTCCCTGTAACGTTTCACTCTTTCGTTCGATGTGTCTGATTTATATTGCCTTTTTGACCAGTTATGTGGAGCGATGTGCTTACCGTTCTCGCCCCCTTTCATCACGTCGATAAGGCCAGCGATTAGCAAGCGATCAAGGAGCGATTCGATAGCGATTACGTCCATCCGTAACGCAAATGCGAGGTCGTCATTGGAAGGTAATTTGCCATCGTTCTTGGCAGCGACACACAAAAGATTGACCCAGTTTTTGAACGTCACGGGGTCGAGCCGTTGCACCTTCGGGTCGTCCAATGCTTCGGTATAAAATCGGAACCACTTCATGTCCGCTTCCCCGCCTTGCAGCCGCACAGTTCATCGCGGGATCCGCAGAACCAGCATGCACCGCTAAGCGACGGCTCGATGACAGCCTTGCCGCCGCCCTCGACAACGCGGGTTCGGGACATGGTGAGCGCATCGGTGAATTGCTTCTCGCGCCGCTCGGCTTCCTTGAAGGCGGCATCGCGTATCTGCTGGGCGCGTATGGAAATCACCATATACCCTCCTTCTGGGCGTCTAGGATGGCGCGGCGAACCTTGAGGCCGAACCCTCCGAGACACGAACCTCCGGCTTCGACACAGCCTGCCGAGAACAGCACCTGTCCTGCATCCAAGTCTCTGACACCGGGGCGAAGGAACAGGTCGCCGTTCTTGCCCTTCTGGGCGTGCAACAGGGCCGCAATGGCGTGAGAGGGAAGGGAATAGGCGACACTGAGCGGCGGCGGGAATTCGAGGCGCTGATGGCGCATGATTTCCTCGCTGGCGCGGTTCCAGTCGCGCATGGCCTGCTCGGCTTCATTCGTTCCCAAGGCAGGGCGGCGAACGCGGCCATCTTCCATGGTGACGGCGAGGTAGTCTGGATAATCCTCGGACGTGCCGAATTCGTGGTCTTGCAGGGTCATGCTGTCGCACCTGCAAACAAGGGGCCGGCATCCTGTTTGCGAGGCTTAGACACATTCTGGACCGAGCAAAGGTTGGCCCGCAGCCTCTCCTGCGCCATTTCAGCGTAGGCCGGATTGAGTTCGATCAAAATGGCATCGCGGCCAAGCCTGTCGGCTACCAACCCCGTAGTGCCTGCGCCCCCGAACGGATCAAGGACCACGCCACCTGCCGGGCATCCCGCAAGAATGCACGGCGTAACAAGCGCAGGAGGGAATGTTGCAAAATGAGCCTCGGTAAAACCGGCGGTGGGAATCGTCCAAACTTCGGGGGGCACTATCGGTGAAAGGTCCGGTTCGCAGTTACGCAACAAACGGCCATTCGCCTGCTGCTCGGCCTTGGTCATCTGGCCCCAGCGATCGTTGAACCCCTGATGGCGACGAGAGTGGCCGCGCTGTTTGTCGGTGCTGCCACCGACAGCCCTCATGGGTCCATTGGTTTTGCCGCCCGCGTTGGCCCGATCACTGCCCTGCTGGCCCTCAACATCCTGCGACCAGCGCTGTAGCGAGGCATCCGCAGCAGGCATCCGCACCGCTTCGCTGTCGTAGTAGGACTTCGCGCTTTTCGTCAGCAGCCAAATCTTCTCATGCGCAGTCGACGGACGATAGCGCCCGGAGGAGTCCGGCATGGGGTTTGGCTTGGCCCAGACGATCTCCGATCGCACCCACCAGCCCGCCTCCTGCAGCGCAATGGCAATGCGGTTGGGGACCATGCACAGGTCTTTGGACTTGAGAACGCCCTGCACGGTGCTGAATGGCTTGTCGCGGAATGTCCGGTCGTCATTGACAGCCGCTTTTGTATCGGCAGCACTGCGGCCGTTGGGCTTGGTGGCGTAGCAATCGCCGTAATTGAGCCAGAGGGTGCCTTCCGGCTTCAAGACACGGCGCACCTCGTCAAAGACACGCACCATGGTTTCGATATGCTCGCCAAGCGTTGCCTCCATGCCAAGCTGGCCTTCGACGCCATAGTCGCGCAGGCCCCAGTAAGGCGGACTTGTGATCGCGCAATCGACGCTCTCGTTTGGAAGGTCGGCTAGGCGCGCGAATACGTCTCCCACGAGGATTTGAACCGTCATACCGCAGCCCAAACAATCGTATCGCGTCCGGTATCAGGGTCGGTCTTGCGTTGTCCGCTGTCCCTGATCAGTTCGCCAGCGCGTAATTCGGACGTGCGAGGCTGCACGGACCGATACGATTTGCCGATGGCTTCCGCGATTTCGAAGGTGGCGAGCGGTCCCCTGTCTCGCAGGGCATTCAGCACGGCTTCCTGCAAGGTACCGACGCGCGGCAACATGGCGATCGCCGCTGCTTGTGACGTGTCGGTTCTTCTGTAGCCAGGAGTGTTAGGATAGTTGGAAAGGTCGTTCATTTAAGTAATCCTTCGCTACGCAGCAGGTCGAGCCCTGCCGCTGCGGAGCGGACGACGTGAAAAGGCACCCCCTCCTGTTCGCACCAGCTGCGAAAATCGCGCTGGCCTTGTGTGAGGCTGCCCTTCGCGCTCTTGAACTCGATCGCCATGGATCCCGCACGGTGCAGGAACAGGTAATCGGACGTGCCCTTGTGCATGCCGAGAGCGCGGGCGAGGGCGGCTTGGGGTAATGCACGGGGTCCGCGCTTTGTGGCGCGTGTCACCCCGGCTAATTCGTTGGCGGGATGGGTCCAGACAGCGGACAGCCGCCCCTCCAGCACCGCAGCACGCAGGTCGTTCGCAAAGGCGTATGCCTCGCGGTCCTCTTCCCCGATCTTGAACGAGCGGGAGAGGGCAGTGTGACCCATGAGCCGGATGAGGAAGGGCGGTGTTGCCATTGGTCAGGCGTCCGCTTTTTCGCGGGCCGCCTCGTTGAGAGGCACCATTGGGCCGTCACCAACGCTCATAGAGACGCCGGTTCCCTTGTCGCTCATCTTCTGTAGATGATCAGCGAAGCCACCAGCCGCCTGACCAAGCGGAGTAGAGCCGTAGCCCATGCCCAGCGCGGCTCGGTAGGTGTCGAGCAACATTTCCTGCTCGCTGCGGTCGTCGGGCTTCATCTTCCGTTCGCGCACGATCTGGCGCATGATCTTCGGGTCATACCCAACGGCTTTAGCCTCGGCGTACACGTCCCGAATGTCGTCAGCGATGCCCTTCTTTTCTTCTTCGAGGCGTTCAATGCGCTCGATCAGAAGGCGCAGGCGGTCGTCGGTTGCGGCGGCCATCAGGCCGCTTCCTCGGCCAAGCCAATGCGGTACGAAACTGCCGAAAGATAATCCTCCATTGCCCACACTTGATCGACAAGGCCATTGTAAGCGATGTCGTCCATACCTGCGGGGCGATTCTCCAGCGCAGCGCGCGCGCCATTCAGCTTAGTTTGCAGATCATCCCGTTCAATAACCATACGGTCCAAGAACGTGCCGCTCAGCTTGTACGCGCCTTCGAACTGCGCCTTAGGCGACCACGACACATAGCCATCGAACCCGTCGAGATTGCTATCGCTGTCGGGGTATTCGACAAGGTAGCCTTCGTCGGCTCCGTTCTCATCGTCTGGTAACTGCCAGCCACGCAGATCGTTGTAATCCTGCCGGTTCATCGGTTTGGCATTTATCGTCTTTGTTCCGGTGTACTGCTTCATGCGATTGCTCCCGCGCGGCATTGCTCAACATCGACCAGGCCCGCGCGCACCCAGCCGAAAGGGTGTCAGGCGTCGGCCTTGGCTTTGTCGGCACGCCGCTGGGCGCGGGTTTTCTCCCATGCCCGTCTTGTCTTGAGCATGTCGGAGGCGGTGACCTTGCCGGAGGTCAGCCGTTCCAGCTTGGCCATGAAGTCAGGTCTGGGGTAGCGCTCGCCGGTTTCGTACCGCGCCCACGCCTTTCCATTGGACAGACCCGCGAATTCCGCGGCTTCTGTGTAGTTCCAGTCCTGTTCGATGCGCCATGTTTTAAGGTCCATGCAACGCCTCTGGCCAAAATGGACAGGCTTTGTCAAGATTTAATCTTGTCCGGTCTGGACAGCCCTCGATAGTTTACGCATTTAATAATGCAGCGAGGTAGATAACCGCTTGTGACAAGCCGCTGCAATCTGCGCTTTTGTCTTTTTCAAAAACTACGCTTGACACGCGCTGTCCAATCTGGACAATGCCAGACCAACGCAACGGAGAATATATTGCATGTTCGATAAGACCCCCGCCGACGCTACACTTGATAGCCCTGCGTACCCGACCCCCACCCCTTCCGAGGGTGCGCAGGGCTCCGGCTCCCCTTCCACGTCTGCTGCTGTAGCGGGCGGACGTGGACAGCAATCCGAATGCTGGTGCGAATACCCCGTCGTTGGGATCGCGCCGCACAGTGGCTGGTCCTTATGGGCCTATGAAGAGCATGAGCCTGACGACCGGCGAATAAGCTACAGCGCGCACCGCGCTGGCGAATGCCGCACCGTCCATGTCTCCCGCAGCTTCACTCCCACCACCGAGCGCTTCGCCTTTCTGGTCGAGCGCGATTTCCCCCGCTGTCCTCCGAAGCCGAAGGGCAATCCTCCCGGCATTCGCGGGCCGTGGTTCGATGACGAGATTGATGCAGCGATTGCCCTGCAGGTGGCGGCATGAGCCGTTCCACCATCCTTTGGAGCGCGTTCATTGCGTTTCTCGCCTGCAATCTGGCGCTGACAGTGTTGCCGGTGGTTTTTCGATGACCCGCACCCATCGCACCTATGCCGACCGGACGCAGCATCGCCGCTTCGAAGGGCTCGACGTCTCCAGGCCAACTGCGGGCTTCTACAAGATGCGCCTGCGTTCCGGCGGCGTGTTCGGCGCGGTCAAGGTCTGGAACGGACCTCCGCTGGATCCTGTCACTGGCGAAGAACTGGACCGTTCATGGCGCTGGCAGGCTCTGTTCGATGGCGCGGAAATCGACATCGACCGTGTTTGGCCGAACTGCGGCAAGACCCCTGTTTCCGAAGCCGAATACACACGCCTTCTCACACGGGCCGTCTGGGCTCGCAAGCACGCGCCAGACAGTGCTTACGCCGACCACAGCCGCAAGGTTGACCCGCTTTCTCTCGATACACCTCTCGCTTTTTAAGGAGTACATTCTCATGGCTACCAATCCCCACTTCCCCGACGCTGCACCTTGGCCCGAAGGCCAGCCGGCCCCCGTCGGCCACAACAAGCCGCCCGTCGAAGAGCAGGTAAAGGCGGAGTTTCAGGACGTGCTTCTGGCCGAGCGGCCAGACTTCTTGGTGAAGCGCCAGGAACTGATCGAGTCCGCCGACCGCGCGCAGGCCACCAATGACGAGGAATTGGGCCGCTGTGGCAATCTGGTTAAGGCCCTTCGTGCCGTTCTCTCCCATGTCGATGCCACCCACAAGACGGTGAAGCAGCCATACCTTGATGGTGGCCGCGCAGCCGATGCCGAGAAGAAAGCGCTGGTTGGCGAGGTCGAGGATGCCAAGCGCAAGGTCGAAGGAATCGGCAACGCCTTTGTCGCGCAGAAGGAAGCGGCAGCCCGAGCCGAACGCCAGCGCATTGAGGACGAACAGCGCCGGGCGGCACAGGCCGCCGCCGATGCCGAGCGCAAGCGTGAACAGGCCGAACGAGAAGCGCAGGCCGCCGCCGATGCTGCAACCACCAAGCGCGAACGTGACGCTGCCGAGAAGCGGCGCGAGAAAGCTAACGCTGCGGCAGAAGCTGCCATGAAGGCTGCAAGCCTTGCTCCCGCTACTCCTGCTGCACCTGAGCCTGTCCGATCCGATGAAGGCGCCACTGTCTCGGGCAAGAAGGAATGGAAGAGCGAGGTCACTGACTACGAACTCGCCTTCATGTCCGTCTCTGACGACGAGAACGTGCAAGTCGCGATCGACAAGGCCGTTGCCCGCCGCGTCAAGGCAGGCACCCGCAAGATCGAGGGTGTGAAAATATGGCCCGTTGCCAAAGCCAACTTCCGCTGATCGCCACCCCAAATTGAAAGATACCGATATGAACGACCAGACCAACACCAGCGTTGCGAAGCGCGAAGACAATCCGCTTGTCGCGCTGAACAAGCAGCTGGAGGCACGCGCCGACCAGTACAAGCATGCGCTGCCCAGCCACATCAAACCCGAAGACCTGCAGCGCACTGTTGTTATGGCCGCGCAGCAGAACCCCAAGCTGCTTGAGGCCGACCGCCGCACGTTGATGCTTGCCTGTATGAAGGCGGCACAGGACGGATTGCTGCCCGATGGGCGCGAAGCTGCGCTGGTGCCGTTCACGGTACGCAAGAAGGTGAACGGTAACTGGCAGGGCGTCACCGAGGCCCAGTACATGCCGATGGTGTATGGCCTGCGGAAAAAGATACTGCAGTCCGACGAAATCAGCACGATGAACGTGGGTGTAGTTTACCACGCCGAATACGAGAGCGGCCGCTTCCTGTTCGAACTCGGGCTTGAGCCACCAATCCGGCACAAACCGGATCTGCTTCTGTCGGACGAAGACATTGCCGACGAGAAGATCGTCGCGGCTTACTCGCTGGTGAAATTCAAGGACGGTTCGTTTTCGGGCGAGGTTATGCGCCGCGCCGAAATCGACAAGATCCGCGAACTTTCCCAGACCGGAGCAACGAAGGATTACAAGGGTAATCCGCGCCAGTCGAAAGGTCCGTGGGCCGATCACTTCGCAGAAATGGCCAAGAAGACCGTTATGCGCCGCCATTCGAAGGTGCTGCCGATGTCGGGCGACATCTTCCGCGACGTGGAAGGCGCAGAACAGGACGTGGCAATTCGCTCGGCGGTCCAGACCTTGGACGCCGTGGACGAGGCGGCGCCCGTTTCCCTGCCCCACCATGACGAAGGCACGGGCGAAGTTCTCGAACATAACGATGGGACGCCCGGCGACGAACGTGAGGCCATGGACGACGCTCTGGATGGCGACTCCATTCCCGCCCTCGACAAAAACAAAGAGCAGGAACCCGCCCGCGATCCCAAAACCGGCATGACAGAAGTGACCGAGGAAGAGGCACGCGCTCTCGATGCGGGCGACCAGGACGATGGCGATACGGAGCAGGAAGCGGAAGAGGTGGAAGACGCAGCAGAGGACGCCAAAGACACCCGCACCGAGTCCGAGAAACGCCTCGACCAGCTGCGCACCGATCTGGGCAAGTGCAAGACCGAAGCCCAAGTCAGCGCCGTAGATGCTGCATGGGTGAAAGCCCGTGCTGCCTACGATGACGATCTGGCCGAGGCGTTCGACAAAGACATTCGCGCCAGGACCGCTGCAGTCAAGAAAGGGGGTGGCAAATGAGCGCCGAGCGCCTGTTTGCACGCAGCATGGTGATCACCATGCTGTTCGTAGCGATAGGGGCGGCGACCATTGGCGCGCTGCTGGTGCAGCCATGACCCACCTATCGCACCGTAGCAGCAAGCCCGCGCATTGGGTCAGCCCGCGTCCGTACACGGATGAAAGCCTGCGCAGACACACCCACGGTCCTTTGCAGCCGATGGAACAGCCTGGCCTGCTTATGCGGCTGCTGGGCAAGATTGAAGGGAATTGATGATGACAGAAAATACAAAGATTGAATGGGCTGACCATACCTTTAATCCGTGGATGGGCTGCACCCGTGTTAGCCCTGCTTGCGATAACTGTTACGCGGCTGAAATGATGGATGCCCGTTATGGGCGGGTGAAGTGGGGCGCAGGAGAGCCTCGGGTCCGAACAAAGGACTGGCGCAAGCCGCGAAAGTGGAACCGAGACACGCCCGGAGCCTTTGTTTTCTGTGCGTCTCTGGCCGATGTTTTTGACAATGAGGTTCCGCCAGAATGGCGTGCGGATCTGTTCGATCTAATACGCGAAACACCAAGCCTGACTTGGCTTCTTCTTACTAAGCGCATCGGCAATGTTCGCAAAATGGTCGCCAATCTTCCGCCAAATGTGGCGATTGGCGCGACAATGGCCAACCAAGAGGAATACGACCGCGATGCGCCCAAACTGTTTCGCGTCGGGATGGAACTTCGCCCGGCCTTCACGTTCGGCAGCTTAGAGCCTTTACTTGGCCCGATACGCCTCGATGATTACGCGCCTCATTGGATAATTGTCGGCGGCGAGAGTGGTTCGAATGCCCGTTCGATGGATTTGGATTGGGCGCGGCAAATAAAAGCCGATGCTTCAATGTATGGCCGCGTTTTCAACTTCAAACAGGTTGGCGGTCGGAAGGCCGACAAAGGCGGGCACGAACTAGACGGCGAAACTTATTTCGCCCGACCAAAGATCGCAGCCTGACCCCCACCGGAGAAACCCCATGACAGATAAACAAACGCAGGACCAGACGGATGCGGTCGAGGTGACGCAGGCGGATAGGAAGTTTTTGAAAGACCTCGCAAACCGTCTTTTCCTTGCGACCGGACCAGACCGAGGATACGATCAGGGCGACACCGATAAACTCACTGCCTTGGCCCACCGCCTATCCCATCAGCCCGCCACGGATGCAGGGTGGTCGAGCGATATGGAGAGTGTTCCCAAAGGTCCGGGAACCCGATACGTTCTCCTGTCGAGGTTGGGAGGTGCGCCATATGTTGGCAGCTACATAAGCGACCGGCATAGCGAAGAGCCAAAACCGTGGTTCACAGCGAAGGGCCGCTCAGAAGCTTTCCAACGATCTTATCCGCCGACGCACTGGATGCCAATCCCCACCCCACCACAGGAGCCAAGCTAATGGCTGAATTTCAACCCGATAACATGGGCGCATGGCTATGCCCGAACGCAGGTCCAATTACTGAAAATGGTCCTCGCAATTACTGCCCGCCGGAAGGCTGCTCAAAAGGCCAGTGCGCGCGACAACCACAGGAGCCAAGCACATGAGCGATAATTGGCAGCCTATTTCCGAAGCTCCGAAGAACGGTTCGAATATCATCGCCACAAAGTTCGGATGGGTCATTGACGACCTGACTAGCTGGACTGGTGTATATCACGGTCCGTGGTGGATCAGCAAAGCACATTGGCATGAAGAACAGCAATGCTGGTCCAATGGCTTTGAGCGACTGTGCGAACCTACCCACTTCAAGCCGATTGGCGAAGACTTGCCAGATGTGGAGATAGGTCCAAACGGCTGCGATATTGCTCCTTCAGGATGGTTCTGCACGAGGGAAAAAGGGCATGAGGGACCATGCGCCGCGCACCCTACTAGCGATGCGCTGAGTGGAAAGTCCTACTCGTTCAAAACCTACAAACAGGAGCCAAGCACATGAGCTGCGCGGAGAAGCTGGCGGCGGTTATAGAAACGAGCCTTTTAGGCGTTGAGCCAGACAGTCAAGATGTCGTGTTGGAAGACGATGATTGGCGCGTTATCCTCGCCTCCCTCCGAAGCACCCCCAAGCCCGAAGCCGAGCGCGAGGGACTGGTGGAGGCGGAACGTGATGCATTCATTCGATTGCTGGATGCAGCCGACCGTTTTAACGGTGTGATTTCCGTCCGAGACAAGCTGGCAAGCCCGTATCAGGGCAAGATGATATTGGCGGTCAAACACGCCTATCGGACTCTAGGCATTCCAAGGACCGAAAAGCAGGAGCCGCTCACACCCCAGCAAGCCGAGCAGCCGAGCGATGTGGTGGAGGCGCTGACAACCGCTGCAAAACAATTCGATGCGCTTGAGCAATCGTTCAATTGGCGCGCCGGAGAGGAACAAGCTGGCGACATAGATAGCGGTGGATGGAAAGCTAAGGCAGACGAAGTTCGCGAGATGGCAGCAGAATGTAGAGCAGCCGCCCTCACCACGCCCACCCAGCCCGCCGATGCGCTGCTGCGGGAGGCGCTGACCATGCTGAAACGGGCGCAAAAGTCCGATTGGAGTTGGCAATTTGCGGAAACACTTGTCGCTCGCATCGACGCCCACCTCGCCAGCGCGGGGGAAGGGTGATGGAGTTTACAATCGAAGCAGGCTGGTGGCTTTTACCCGCAGCTATCACGTTGGCCATTTGGGCTTTTGCTTTCGTCAAGTCGCGTGAGATTGGCCCGTCATCTGGCCGAGACTACGGTATGACCGGCGTTGCTCATGCCTTCGTCTGGCTGATGGCAATTGTCCCAATCCTGATTGTCTGGCTGATTTACGCGGTGCTGACATGACCAAAGAACAAGCAGCCGAGGTGCGCGGAGCAGGTCAGCAGGATAACCCGTCCATCCCTTGCGAAAGGCACGGCAACATAGCCTGTTCGGAGTGCTATACATGAAACACGAATACACTTTTGGTAAGTGGGCTATTGCCTACGACCCGCCACCAATCCCCGCTCGTAACTGCGACTGGTCCTATACCCATGAAGACGATGACGGAGCGCCCGATGGGTATGCCGGTCGTTCAGGCCATGCGGAAAGCCTCAATGCTTGCCTCGCCGCGATTGAAGAACTGCAAAGCGATGAACACGCCGACGCCCTGACCACAGCCGAGGTGCGCGGCATAGCGATAGGGTTGGAGCGGGCAGCGAAAGCCATACAGGGGCAGATCGACACCTATTCAATTGCAGGCGCAAACCTGCTTTTCTGGCTCACCGAAGATGACTTAGCGACCATGCCCCGCTCACACCGCGTCTGGTGGAGCCTGTTCAGGCAGCATCCGAGCCAGCGCGAATGGGAAATCTGGGCAAGCGATATTGCCTGCTGCGCTACATTTGACGCGTTGCGGCAGGCCAAGGCCACCGCAATCCGGCAAGCAATACCGAAGGGAACCGATGATGCCGAATGACACCGAAGCCATGACCCATGCGGGTGAACCAACGCTATCGGAGCTGGTGGAGGGGCTTCGTGCCGACCTTGAGCGCGCAGAGGCCGAATACGAGCATCTTGCCGCACCTAATGGCACTGTGGCGGTGAAGATAGACGATCTGCGAGCAGTCCTTGAATGCATCCCGGATTGGTCGCCTATTGAAACCGCGCCCACTGGCGACAGCGACGATATTCTGGTCGCATGGCCGCACCGGCAATTCACAGGCGGATATGCTGTTGAGGGATGGTGCGGAAGTAGGCTTGCAGAGCATAAAAAGGCAATCGCCGGGGGCGCAAAGGAACGCGCACCGCACCTTTATTACGAGCCGACCCATTGGCTTTACATAGAGGCGCTGACCGCCACCCTGAAAGCGAACGGGCTATGAGCGGGCTGGTGGAGAGGTTGCGAGAACCCGACTGGCATAACCCGAACTGCCCGTTCGACAAGCATTGCTATTGTGGAGACGATGAAAACCCATCTCCGCATGACAAGGTGAGACACCCCGATGGATTGGAAGCCGCAGATTTCATAGATACGCAAGCCGCCCGCATCCTTGAACTTGAGGGGGCGTTGGGGCACATTTCGCAGTTCAGCGATGACTTCGCGTCACGGCACGGGAAATATCTACGAAATCACGCCCGCGCCGCACTGGACGGGGAGGGGTAGAATGGCACGTTACGCATCAGACACCAGCGTTTCGGTAAGCAATAGCAAGGCCGAAATTGAGCGCATCATTGAACGCTACGGCGCCGATCAATTCATGTCGGGCTGGTCCGCAGACAAAGCCGTTATCGGCTTTACGATGTCGGGTCGCCAGATCCGCTTCGTTCTCAACATGCCGGCCAAAGATGCTGCTGAGTTCACTGAGACACCGACTGGCAAGGACCGGTCAGACGCAGCTGCTTACTCTGGCACGGCGAGGTGGTGCATAAGGTCGCGGTCACGCAGAGAATAATAAGCCCAACCGCTTCCCCCCGGTGCTGGCTGGCCAGAGTAGAACTCGACCACTTCCCATGCAATTTCCATGGTCGGAGGAGAAAGCAAATTCTGATCAGGGGCGCCAAGCGGTAACGGCTTTAGGCGCACCGCAACACAACCGTTTTGGCCCATCTTCTGCAAGATTTGCTCAATACTCTTTTGCTGCTTCTTGAACGCGCGCTCAAACAGTTGGTCCAACAACGAAGGTGCCGCCGCCATCAAATCGGCCTCGTCTAACGAACGGTATTCAATTTTAGGCATTTTTATAGTCGGGAAGATCGTGGCGTTTTGCATAAAGCGACGAAGCCACAGCACCGCGGCTTTGTCAATCCGGCACGCCGCGGTTAAGTCCGTAGGTAGCTTCCCAGACACCGATGCCGCTAATTGAGCCCACGACAAGGGTAACACCCAGCGCCAGCCCAAGCGCGAAGCGCGGCGGGTACCAGTCTTTTCTGGCCACACGCCCAAGCAGGTACATCGCTCCAAAGATCATCAAGAGGTATGCCGCAAAGGAGATCCAGCGTTCCATGCAGCGCCTATAGCACTATTGGCCGGCATACTCTTGTCCTTTTTCAACAGAGGACACCCACGCGGTATTGAACTGCGTGATTACCTGCTCTTCCGCCTGGTCGATGATGCGCTTCTCGGCAAGGTAGGTGGAGTCGTCAATCTTGCCCAGTTCCTTCTGCCCTTCGTTGGCTTTGCGGGCTTTGCGGATTGCGCGCATTTCCCGCTGGGACGCCTTCATCACCGGCTCTAGCGAAAGAACGGCGGCGTGTTTCTCGACATACACCAGCGCCTCTTCCGGCATTTCCTTATCGAGATAGTCCTTGGTGTGATCCAGCGCCTTGTCGATCGCGCCAACGCGGTCGTAATACGCGCCTTTGTCGAACCAGCGCGGCGGGTCGCCCACCACCTTGCGCGCGAACGGCACGTCGCTGGTGCTGAAATCAAAATCGGGATCTGCCAGTTTGCCTGGTACGGCGGCGGTACGGTCCACAAACGCACCAGCTGCGCCAACCACAGTGCCAGCCAGGTATTCCAGTGTCTCGGGCGATACGCTCACCGCGCCCGCTTCAATATCATCGCCGCCCGATGCGGTGTTCAGGAAATCGGTAATCGCCCGCCAGTGCGGTGCCACGCTCCCGAAATACCGGCGGTGGTCAGGCTCGGCGCTATCGAACGGATTCTGCTCAGGCATGATCGGCCGTCCGGTGAAGTCCTTGTTCAAGGTCAGATCCACAATCGGGTCGATGATAGTGGGCGAAACAAAGTTCAGCAGACTATCGGTGCCGCCGACAGGGTTGAAAGAGTCCACTACCGTAGTGATGAAGCCGCCTGCGCTTTCCTTCCAACGGCGGCCGCCACGTCGCGCAACCTCCATGCTTGACCGGCCAGCTTCGTAGAAAGCGTTGTATCCATAGGGTAGCGGCACCTTCACATAATGCTCGCCGTCGGGGAGCATGATGATCAGGTTCCGGCTCTTCTCGTAATGCGGGATTTTGTCGTAGTAGCTTTCGCCGTCGTCATCGTCGCCCGATACCATGGCGTTCATGGCTTCGATCATGGCAGCCGTAACCACGACACCCGCCATCATCTTCTGCACGCGCTTGGAGCGCACAGCCTGCAGGATGCGAACCGAACCCTGCACGCTGGCATTGAAGAACAGGTAGGCAGCGTTCATCGCCGGGCCCATTGTGCCACGGCGGTTGAAGTTGACCGTCAGGTTCTTGGCGAGAGAAGCGGCATCCTCCTTGCTCATGCCGCTCTCGCGCGAGTTCTTGTACGCTGCGAGACGAACGGCATTCTCCACGCCCAGATTGATATTCTCCACCATGTCCTTCGCTGCCATCAGGAAGCGCTTTGCCTGCAGGCGGGTGGAGGCTTCACCGCGCTCTGCGGCGATCTGCTCGGCGGTGCGCTCCATGCGCTTCTTGAGCATGCCCACGTCCTCGACGCGGTTGAAGAACACTCGGCCCCCTTCATCGGTAAACTCTTTGTACCACCGGGCCCATTCGCCTTCGCCCCTGCCGAACGCACCCTTGGTCGATGCGACCAGCGCCTTGCGGTAATCCTTCATCGTGTTCTTGACGAGCCCGTCCTGCTCTTCGGCGGAGAGGTTGAAGGCTGCGGTCTGAATATCGCGGAAGGCGTTCGAGATGATGAACTCAGGGTTATAGCTGGTGTTCACGGACGACAGGAAGCGGTTCACCTTCCCGACGTACTGCGTAATGAAATCGAGTTGATGCTGTGTCAGGTTGCGCATCGCATCGGCCAGCGCCCGCGCTTCATTGTCGGCGCGGTTCATGGTGACGCGGGTTTCCTTGCCCTCGAATTTGGCGCTCACCGTCCAGTCAGCATCGCCTGCAAGCAGCTGGTTGATGTTCCGGTATTCGACCAAGCCGGTTGCCTCATCAATCGCGGGCTTGCTGGTGACTTTGTTCACCTCCCAGAACGTGTCGTCGGGGTTTGCCTGGGCGAGCCGGATAAAGCGCTGCGCGACACGGTTGGTTTCCCCGCGCACAATCGCTTCCTCGGCCTGCAGGATCGTATAGGCAAGCGGGCTGTCTGCCTGACTGCGGCGCCCGTAGGCTGCGCGCGCTTCCTTGCCGCGCACGTTGATACCACCGCCGCTGCGGTTGATCCGCTCGGCGGCCTCTGCATCGCCGTCCGTCTCGGCAAAGCCGCGCAGGGGAACATAGAAATCGTAGGATGCGCGCCACTGGTCTGCTTGCTCCTGGCTCATAAGCCCGGTTTCGACGCGGTAATCAACGGCCTGGTCGCGCATACGGTCCACGCGCTCTGCCAGCCGCTCCATGGCTTCGGTCTGCCCGGCGCGCTCAATGCGGACCATGACTGCGCGGGCCTCAATGTCGGTCATGCCTGACCCCGAACCCTCTTCGAACTCGGGGTTGATCGAGTAGATACGCGCGTTCCGCTCGGGAGCATGGCGAGCGTACAGATAGGTTTCCAGTTCTTCCTGCGTGATCTTCTCGTCGGCCATGGCATCGAACAGCGGCCGCACCTGGTTCTCCATCAGGTCTTCCAGCCGTGCGCCGATGCGCCCGCTCATCAATTCCTCTCCGATGTAGGGGTTGGCCTCGGCGGGGAGCGCAGCACCGGTGCGCAGTTCAATGTCACGCTGTACCTTGAGTAGTGGCAGGTAGCGATCCTGCGCGGCCCAACGGAACCGGTCGAAGGCGTCTGCCATCTTGCCCTTCCACGTCGGCTCGCGCCCGGCGAGGATGATGGCTTCGCCGCGCTCTGGGATTGAATATCGCACCATTGCCGGTTCGACCGAGTATTTGTCCTGCCGTGGATACCGCCCAATGTCCTTTGCGGTGCGCCCTGCGGCCATGTCGTCCATGACGTTGCCCGACGAGCGCCACGTCATCTTTTTGCCGCGCAGCACCTGCGAAATAGCGCGCAGCACCTTGAGCGCATTGCGCAGTATGCGAACCACTGTGCGCCCACCGCGACCAAGTGTATCACCTGCCGCCTGGTAGCTTGCAAACAAATCGGCCACGGCTTCTTCAAGCTGCCCCTCTTCATTAAGGTGAGGGTAACGGCGCTGGATAGATGCCCAGACCTCCTTGTCTTTCCGTGCCGCGTTCGTGAGTAGCTTCCAGTCGGTCGGACTGATCGCTCCAAGGTCAACCATGGCGTGAACGCTCTCGTGATCCAGCACGAACATATCACCCCTGACATTCTGCGTGGCATCGCTGGCCACCTCGATTAGCTTCATGCTGGGGTGGTACCGGCCATCAGGCGCCAAGCGCACGCTGCCAGAGCCTGCCATCCCGGCTCTGGTCGTGACGCGCAGCTGGACGCGCTTGTCGATGCCCATGGCGCGGAGCCGTTCGTTGGCCGCCTTCTCAAAATCTTTGAGGTCGCGGTTCGTTGCGGGCTCGCCATCGGGCAGGCGAAACAACGCCCCCTGATCGCGCTCGTTGGCAAACAGGCCGCCTTCTTGGTCCCCCAGCCCTTCTTGACCGCCACGCCGAGCCATACCCTGCTTCTGCCGCGCTTCCAGTTCGGCGCGCTGGCGCTGCGTCATGGTGCGCTCAGGCTGGGCGGGGTTGAACAGGTCTTCTTCTGGAATACTATCCTTAGTCTCGCGCGCCTTCTTGCGGTCAGCCGATTCCTTGGCGAGCGTTGCTTCAAGCGCAGTAATCTTGCCGCGCAGTTCGGTCAGCTTCCCGCCATCGTCGAACGCTTGGCCAAGGCGAGGGGTGGCGTCGGCAATCTTGCGCTGTGCCGTGGCGATGACGTTCTGCTCTTCTTCCAGTTCGCGCTCGAACTTGCCCAGCGCATTTGTCAGGCGAGTAACAACGCCGGAGGGGTCGTCCGACACCTGAATGACAGACTGGCGCTTACCTGCGCGCATGATGCGCACCTCGCGGCGCGGGCCGTCGATACCGGGCGCAGACGCGCCTTCCAGCGTGAAGCCGGCAAACTCGCCTATGGTGCGGTTCGCTCTCTTGCCGTTGGCCGTCACAACCAGATCGGCCACCACCTCTTGCACCGCCTCACCGAATGGAACGCGCTCGGTGAACGCCTTGCCTTCGATCGTGCCCGCAAAGGTGTCCTTCTCGGGCAGATTGCGGGCCGTAATGTCCTGCTCGATTAGCGGGACAATCGCCTGTGCAGCGGCAAGATTGTCTTCCGAATAGGCAATGTCGCGGCGAAGCGACTGTTGCTCTCGTTCCTTTGCGGCCTTCTGGCGCTGCAGCTTGTCCACGTCCTGTTTCCACTGGGTCAGGTCCATGATGCGCGGGTCACTGGTCGTCAGAGCCTGCGCCTGCTCGTACATATTCGCTTCGCCCAGATCCTCCATATCGCGCATGGTCGGGTCGCCGCGCATGAAACCTTCGATGAACTTGCCCTTCTTGGCCATCAGGTTCCACATCTGGGAATCGTATGTGCCCTTGGTCGAGTAATCTATAATCTCGATTTCAGGGTTCATGTTTCCCTGGCGCTTGATGCGGCCGTTACGCTGCGTATCATTCGCCGGGTACCACTGAGCGTCCATATTATGCACGGCGCGCAGGCGGCGCTGGGCGTTGACGCCCGTACCCATCTTGGCAACCGAGCCAATCAGGACGCGGACCTTGCCCTCGTTCATGTCGTTGAACAGGCGCTGCTTCGCAACGTGGGTCTTGAAGTCGGCAATAAGTGCCACCTGCCGCGCCGGGATGCCCATGCGGATAAGGCTTTGCTTGATGTATTTGTGAACCGGGAACTCCCCATTGATACCAAAGTCGCAGAAGATCATCTGCGTAGCAGCACCGCGGAATGCCACGTCTTTCGAGTACCCTTCGCCCGGTGCCAGCGGTTCATGGAACGTCACGTCCTTGAACGCCTCCCAGCGCTCGAACACATTGTCGATCGTCTGCTCCAGCTTGGAGCCGGCCTCGCGCTTGGCGAGCGGGCTGATCAGGCGATAGTCGATAGCAGCCTTACGCCCGTCGCCAATGACGGACAGGATGATGTCGTCACCCTTCTTGGGCGGACCAGAGCGGTTCTCGATCGTCTGCATCCGGTCTTTCAGGACCGCCTGATAATCCTCCTGCAGCGGGGTCTTGTCGGCCAGCACCATCTGGCGTTCGCCACCTTTCAGCTTCGGCAGGGTGACAAACTTCTGCAGCTGCGCTTCGCTCACCACGTCCATTACCTGTCGCACCATCACGGACAGTTCAGGGGTGTTGACGAACTTGGAGAAGCGGGTCTGCGGTTTGTACCCGCCTGCCGGATCCTGCTCTAGCGCAGTCACAGTGTCACCGAAGGCAGCGGCCCACGCATCGAACTGGGCGAGGCCGCGTTTGTTGAGTTCGGTTTCCTGCAGATAGCGCGATACGCTGAACAGTTCCGCCATGGTGTTTGTGATGGGTGTACCGGATGCCAGCACGAGATTGCGTCCCGGCGCTTTCGTTTCGAGATAGCGCGTCTTGGCGAACAGGTCGAAGGACGCCTGCGAGCCCTTGGGGTCGATGCCCTTCACGTCGCCCAGCTTGGTGGCATAGTCCAGCTTACGGAACAGGTGGGCCTCATCCACGAACAGGAAATCGACGCCGGTTTCTTCGAAGGTGAACACCTGGTCCTTGCGGCCCTTTGCGCTCTTCATGCGCTGTTCCAGCTTTTCCTTCTGGTTCTCGACGCTCTTGCGCGTGATGCGGTCGGTCGAGTCGGTCTCGGCCAGCACGGCTTCCAGTTCGCCAATGGCGTCCTGCAGCATCTTCTCGGAGAACTCGTCCGAGATAGAGATATACTTGAACGCGGAGTGCGTGATGATCACCGCGTCCAGATCGTCGGTTGCAATCGCAGCCACGAATTCCTTGCGGCGCGAGGTGTGGAAGCGCTTTTCATCGGCAACACGGATTTTGGCGAGCGGATACTGCTCGTAGAATTCCTTCGTGAACTGGCCAAGCATGTGATTGGGCACCACATACATAGGCTTGTTGACCATGCCGAGGCGGCGCATTTCCATGCCAGCGCCGATCATGGCCGAGGTTTTGCCGGAGCCTACCTCGTGCGCCATGTAGGTGTTGCCGGTCTGAATGATGCGGGCAATCACCGACGACTGGTGCGGGCGCCACTTCCACAGCGGGTTGATGCCCGGGGTCGTCAGGTACGAACCGTCGAAATCGGGGGCGACAAGAGAATTGTTCTCGACGTTGTAGCGATCGACTAATTCGGCAGTGCGGGTGTCGTCGCTCCATATCCAGTCGGTGAAGGCGTCCTTGATGGCCTCCTGCTTGTCCTGCGCGGCCTGTGTATCGACCTCGTTGAAGACGCGCTTGCCGTCGCTGGTATAGTCGTAAACCTTGGGCGTCTGGCGGCCGAGCGCCATTTCCAGCAGCTTGATTGCATTGAGCCGCTTGGTCCCCCAGTCGGCAGTTGCGGCTGCGCTCGTGCTGTCACCTGTCACTACCCAGTCGGCAGTGACGGCGACGTACCGCACGTTCGCGCGGGCGAGGCCCAGCTTCTCGGTGGCAAACTGCTCGACCACTTCGTTCGGGATCCAGAGCATGCCCAGCTTGGCATGTATTTCAGACGGGGTGAGCGGGGCTGGCTGCACTGCTTCCAGAGCGCGCACGTTCGGAGCGAACGCAGGGTTGCGCTTCGCTTCATCCTGAGCGGTGGCCAGTTTCTCGCGCACGTTGCCGGAGAGATAGACTTCTGATGTTTCATAGGTGCCGGGGGTGCCGGGCACTTCAAAGACGCGCCCGCTCAGTTCCGCTAGAACATCGTCGGGGCTTTTGCCCGCTTTGTCGGCAATCAGCCCAATGTCAGGGCGCCCGAGGCGGTTGAGCGAATAGAACAGCGCATCCTGCACGCCGTTGATTTCCGGTTCCTTGTCGAGCCGCACGCTGCTTTGCGTGAAGATGCGGCCCTTCTTGGCCTTGCCGCTGTCCTTGTCGTAGTTCTCGATCGCGGCGAGGCGGTAGCCTTCCTCGTCGTCCAGAAACGCCTGCAGGTTGGGGCGCTTCTCGTTGACGTTATCAGGCACCTCGTCGGGGTCGAAGCTGCCTTCGTCCCACGTCCTGCCATCGGTAATGGCCTTCGCCTTCGCAGCGGCCCGAGCCTTGGATATAGCGGTATCGGTCGCGCCTTCATCCAGTAGCGGCTGAATGTCGAAACTGCCTTCGTCCCATTCCGCGCCGCCAAGCCGCGCTTCCTCGCGCGCTTCGGACCGGGCTTTCTCAATCTGCACAGCCGTCGGCTTGCTGGCCGAAGAGGTGGTGAGATTGATAGGGCCGAACTCTTTGGTGAATGCGTCGTAAGCCTTGGCCAGCTTCTTGCGGGCGGCGGCTGCATCGGCTTCATTCTCGGACAGGTCAGCGGCGAACACTTCGCGCAGCGCGTTCTTGACCGGCACCAGCTTCTTGACGCGGGCAAGGTTGCCTTTCGACAGACCGCCCTTCTCGCCCTTGGTCAACGGCTTCACCTCGACGCCGACGCCGCCCTTGAACTGCATGAGCGCGCCGGAATCGGAGAAGTAGAAACTGCCGTCCTTACGCTCGTCGCTTTGCAGGTCGAACTCAGCCGCAGCCTTGGACTGTGCCTTTGGAGCAGTGGTCGCTTCTGCCACCGGCAGCGCATCAATCGCTTTGGCGATGGCCGCTTCGAAATCAAAGCCAGCGGGAGCGCGAACAGCGTAGCGAGGACCGGAAACCAGTTGGTCGAACATGCCCTGCTCGCCCAGTATCATGTCGGGGTTCTCGACAAAGTACCGGTTGACGTTGCCTTCCACGGCAGCGCCGTCGCGGTCGAGCATCTTGACTGCCTGTACTTCTGTCCACGATCTGTCTGCAGCAGCTGCGCCAGGCTCGCGCTTGCGCAGTATGACAATATCGGTCGTAACCTTCGTGCCTGCGTTCTTCTGGAATGCGTTGTTGGGCAACCGGATCGCACCAACCAGGTCGGCGCGGTCGGCCATGAAGTCGCGCGCCTTGCTGTTCACCTTGTTCATGGTGCCCGCGCTGGTGACGAACATGAGCAGGCCGCCCGGTTTCACCGCCTCGATAGACTTGGCGAAGAAGAAATCGTGCAGCATGAACTTGTAGGTGCCAAGTTCTTTGTCGGTCGAAATCGCAGTGTCGGAGAACGGCGGGTTGCCGATTACCAGGTCAACCGCATCCTTCATGCCGGGTATCTGGGTGTAATCTGCCTGTCGCACGCCGCTCTGGGGGTAGAGCAGTTTGGCAATGTCGGCGGTCAGGTGGTCGTACTCCAAACCGGAGTAGCGTGTCGCTGCCAGAAGGTCAGGGCGCATCATGCCACGGAAGTTGCCGGTTCCCATGCCGGGCTCGAACACCTGACCGCCACGGAAGCCCAGCCTGTGAGCCATGTCCCACATCGCACGCACGACGGTTTCACCCGTATAATGCGCGTACTGGATAGACCGGCGAGCGGTCTCATATTCCTCGTCGGTCAGCAATTCGCGCAGGCGCGGGCCTACGGTTTCGAAGCCTTTGCCGAAATCGCCCGTGCGCGGGTCAGGGAATGCGTTGGCGAGGCCGCCCCAGCCGACATACTGCGCAATCTGCGCTTGCTCTTCACGGGTGGCCATGCGGCCTTCTGCGGTGAGGCGCTTGACGGTCTCGATCGCTGCGATGTTGTCGCGGGCCTTCTGGGCGGGGCCGCGCTCTTCTGCCAGACTACCGGGCTCAATGAGCCAGTCGGTGCCCTTTATGTCCTTGGGGGTGGCTCGGGCTGGTCGGCTTCCCGTTCCGGCGTCTCGCTCGGTGGCGGGAACACCATCATCGTTTCGTACACCTGTTCGGTCGCCAGTCGTTCCGCTTGTGGATCCGCTAGAACGCTGCTGCCCTCGACCGTCTCCGCCTTCGCTGTCAGCGTCGAAAAGAGTTGCCGGGCTTCCTCCGCCTTCTTGTCCAGATGCGCTTGTAGCCCTCCGGTCCTGCGAAGTTCCTTCACCATCTTGGGTGCCTGGTCGTTCATCGCCAGCAGATAGTCGTGTTTGAACGTCAGCATCGCCTGCCTGATTAGCACGGTTTTCCGGCTGTGTCGAGTTGGCCCATTCCGCGAAGGTCCGCATGGCGCGGCCCGCCTCGTCGGCGTCGTCCATTCCGGCAACGGACTCGCCGCTATCCTCCATCATGTCGCGGGCGCCATTGTACCAGCCGCGCAGGTACCGGCGCAGGTCTGCCAGTTCCATGCCGAGGTCTTGGGCAATCGCGGTGGAGAACGCTTTGAACCGGCGCGCGC
>OJBP01000106.1_pt1 | contig 54400 bp, 54 predicted proteins | sample 1590691 | NCBI WGS metagenome assembly OJBP01 (sample SAMN05416848, study PRJEB24817) | seawater metagenome | isolation source: Sea water | place: Canada:Atlantic | collected 2013-07 | reverse complement strand
TCTACACTATCCTCTTCGTCGGCAGCGTCAGATGTGTATAAGAGACAGATTGATACCCGGCACGTAGGACAGCATGTCGGACAGTTCATCGAAGCCCTGCTCCTCGATCTGCTCACCGCCGACAGCAGCAATGTTGAGAGGAATATCCTGGACACTTTCAGCGCGGCGGGTGGCCGTCACAGTGATGGTCTGGGCGCGCAATTCGTTTTCGCTGGTAGCGTCTTCCTGAGCACTTGCACCCAGTGCAACCCCGGTCGCAAGCACGGCAAGGCTGGTTTGCCGCAATAGACTAGATTTAGACATTTGTAGAAACTCCTGTAGTTCCTACCTCACCTCCAGCATTAGGAAGCAGGGAAGAATTTGGCACAAGCGGCTGACCCATATGGCCGCAAGTTTATCCCTTCGGCGTAGTATTTTTGGCACAAACATGCGCCCCTTGGGGGCAGTTCGGGAATAAAGGAGCAGGCGCTGACTAAAAATTGGGCATCTTCGCCAAATCGTGCGCTTCTTGATCGGGCAGCTGAACTTCTGTCCCGGAAGGAATACCGGAAGGCCCATGTGGCTTGCATGGATGCGCTGCAGCGCGATCCCGGCGAGGCGCGCGCGTTCTACCTGCTGGGTATTCTGACGGCAGACCATGCGAACCACGCAAAGGCGATCGACCTGTTCGACCGTGCCCTGACGCTCTGCCCACAGCGTCCGGATGTATTAGCCCAAAAGGCCCGCAATGAGATGGCCCTGCTTCGGCGAGACGCCGCCGTCCGGTCTGCGGACACCGCGGCAGCGCTCGCGCCCGAAGATGCGCTCACGCTCGACACGCTGGGCGTCGTCTACAGCCGCGCAGGCCTGCATGACCGGTCCCTCGATTTCTATCGCCGTGCGACAGCGACCGCGCCGGACATTGCCGCTTACCAGTACAATTTCGGCGCGGCGTTGCAGTTTGCCGGTCAGATGGACGCGGCCCGCACTGCCTATCGCAGATGCCTGGAGCTTGATCCGTCAGACACGCGCGCGCTGGCCGCCATCGCGCAGATCACGACACAGACTGAAACCGACAACCAGATTGCGGAACTGGAAGCAGTGTTTCCGTCTGTCGCCGGGAATGCCGATGGTGCCCTGCGGATCGGTCATGCCCTGGCCAAGACGCATGAGGATCTGAACCATCCTGCCGAGACGATGGCATGGCTCGCCAAGGCGAAGGCTGCGAAATGGGCTGAGGTGAAACATGATGCGGCGTTTGATGACGCGATCTTTGCCGCCGCAGAAAAGACAACCGCCCTGCCGACATCCGACGGGCATTCTGGCGCCCGGCCGATCTTCATCGTGGGGATGCCGCGCACCGGGACCACGCTGGTGGACCGCATCCTGTCGAGCCATAGCGAAGTGACCTCCGCCGGTGAACTCGCGGATTTCGGGATCAGCCTGAAACATCTTGCCGGTACGCGCTCGAACTATGTGCTCGATGTCGAGACCTTGCAGTCCGCCGCGCAGGTGGACGTGTCGGAGCTTGGCAGGATGTACATGCAGCGCGTCGAGGCGACGCTGGGCCTTAGCGGACGATTCATCGACAAGCTGCCGCTGAATGCGATCTATGCGCCGATCATCCTGGCGGCCCTGCCCGACGCGCGGATCATCTGCCTGCGGCGCCACCCTGCCGATACGGTGCTGAGCAATTACCGGCAATTGTTTGCGACGCGCTTTCCTTATTACGATTACGCGCTGAACCTCGAGACCACGGCACATTATTATGTCGGCTTTGACCGGATGATCCGGCACTTCAGCGCATCGCTCCCCGCCGACCGGTTCACGCAAATCCATTACGAGGACGTGGTCGGCGACATTGAGGGCCAGACACGGCGTCTGCTCGATTTCTGCGGCCTGCCTTTCGAGGCGCAATGCCTGGACTTCCACCAGAATGCCGCGCCGGTCGCCACAGCCAGTTCGGCGCAAGTGCGCGAACCGCTCTACACGCGCGCGCTGGCCCGGTGGAAACGCTATGAGGCGGACCTGGCTCCGGCGCTTGATATCCTGGAAGCACATGGCTGCATCAATGCCGCTGAGCGAAGCGGTCCCTGAGGCATCGCTGGCCATTCCGGCCAGAGGCACTAGACTTGTCCTTGCAAAAGGGAGTCACCGCCATGAAACACCGCCGCCTTGGCAAGAGCGCCATTTACGTGTCCGACATCTGCATGGGCACGATGACTTTCGGCGCTCAAACCGATGAAGCCGAAGCCCACAAGATTCTGGATGCCAGTTTCGAAGCGGGGATCAATTTCTACGACACTGCCGAGAATTATCCCGTGCCGCCAAAGCTCGAATGGGCCGGCCGCACAGAGGAAATCTTCGGCCGGTGGATGAAGACCAAGGATCGCGACCGCCTTATCGTGGCGACCAAGGTGTGCGGGCCGTCGCATGGCTGGATCAAGGGATCCCAGCGCGGCGAAATGACGGCGCTGGACCGGCACAATATCCGCCGCGCCATTGATGCCAGCCTGACCCGGTTGCAGACCGACTATGTCGATCTCTACCAGACCCATTGGCCGGATCACGGGACGGAGTTTGACGAGACAATGGAAACGCTGGACGATTTGGTCCGCGAAGGCAAAGTCCGCATCGTCGGCTGCAGCAATGAAGACGCCTGGGGCCTGATGAAAAGCATCGAGGCATCCAACCGGCTCGGCGCCGTGCGCTATCACACGATCCAGAACAATTTCAGCCTGAACAATCGCCGGTTCGAGGACGCGCTGGCCAAGGTCTGCCGCCGCGAAGGCGTAAGCCTGATCCCGTATTCGCCGCTGGCCGGCGGGGTGCTCTCCGGCAAGTATCAGGACAACGCCCGGCCGGAAGGCGCGCGGTTCTCGCATTATCTCGACATGGGCGGGCGCCAGGCCGCGATGGCGCACCGGTTCGTGAATGAGAAATCGCTTGAAGCGACGCGTCGCTACATGGACATCGCGAAAGAGGCCGGCATGTCGCCGGTGACACTCGCCACCGCCTGGTCGAAGCAGCATGATTTCGTCGCCTCGACGATTGTCGGCGTGTCGAAATTCAACCAGCTGGCCGATATTCTTGCGGCGGCGGATCTGGAATTGTCTTCGGACGTAATGAAAGCGTGCGACGCGGTCGGGCACGATGTGATGTATCCAATGGGGTGAGGCGATGAGACATAGGGCTGGACGTTCAGCGGCGGAGTTCCTGAGAGGCTGGCTGGCAATGGCGGGTCTCTCGCTGGCGCTGGTTGCGGGGTGCCAGTCCGCGCCCGCGATTGATCCCGCGCCTGCTGCGCAGGGTGTTTCCGAAGAGGCGGACCTGGCCCGTCTCGCGCCGCCCTCTGAGCGCTATCCGGACCTGTTCCAGCGTATTGCCCTGAGCGGACTGGTGGACCCAAAGGATTGGGTCGATGCCGAACCGAAAGCGCCGGCTGACATGATCAATGCCGCCTTCGAGCGCAAACGCCCTGCGACACAGGCGGAGCTTTCGGCCTTTGTGGAGACCTATTTCGACCTGCCGGACAGCGCGCCGGATGCGGCACCTGCCCCGATTGTTCCAGAGGGCCTGTCGCTGAGCGAGCATATCGAGGCGCTATGGCCCCATTTGACGCGGCAGGCCGATGCGGCGAGCGGGCAGGGGTCGCTGATCCCGCTGCCCGAGCCCTATATCGTGCCCGGCGGACGGTTCCGTGAAGTCTATTACTGGGATTCCTATTTCACGATGACCGGGCTCGGGCCGGAGCATGAGGCGATCAAGCGCAGCATGGTCGAGAATTTCGCCTCCCTGATCCGGGAGGTCGGGCATGTGCCGAATGCGAACCGGACCTATTATCTCAGCCGGTCCCAGCCGCCCTTCTTCTTTGCGATGGTCGGCCTGCTGACTCCGGACGATCCGGCGGAAAGCTGGGCGGAATACCTGCCGGAGCTGCAAACTGAATATGAATTCTGGATGCAGGGAGATCGCACGGTGGTTCTGGAGGATGGCAGCGTTCTCAATCGCTATTGGGACGCGCGCAATGTGCCGCGTGACGAATCCTATGTTCAGGATTTCACCACCGCGGCGCGGAGCGGGCGCGAGCCAGCGGAGATCTATCGCGAGTTGCGGGCCGGCGCTGAAAGTGGCTGGGACTTCTCCTCGCGCTGGCTGGAAGACCCCGAGGATTTGTCGACGATCCGGACCACATGGATCGTACCGGTGGATCTGAACGCCTTGCTGTACGGGATGGAGCGCGCCATCGAAGCAGGCTGCGCCGAGGCGGGTAACGCCATATGTGTGGGCGACTTCTCTGCCCGCGCCGAAGCCCGCCAGCGCGCCATGAACACTTTCCTCTGGGACGAGACGCTCGGCGTGTTCAATGATTATGATCTTGAGGCCGGGCGGAGCACGGGACGTGTCTCGGCAGCGAGTCTTTATCCGCTCTTCTTGGGCATGGCCACAGAGGACCAGGCCGAGCGCACCGCAGATTTCACCCTGACGCATTTGCTTGCGCCAGGTGGATTGCTCTCCACGCCGCTTGAGACCGGCGAGCAATGGGATGCGCCGAATGGGTGGGCACCGCTACAATGGATCGCCGTCAACGGACTTCGCGATTACGCACATGAGGCGCTGGCTGAAGAAATCGCCACACGCTGGCTGGCCACTGTAGCGCGCACCTATTGCGAGACCGGCAAGCTGGTGGAGAAGTATGATGTGACGGAAGTGAAACCGGGCGGCGGCGGAGAATATCCGCTGCAGGACGGATTTGGCTGGACCAATGGGGTCACGCTCGCCTTGCTCGATCTCTATCCGGACCTGTCGTCCTACGGAGATATTGTGCCGTCCGAAATCTGTACGCCGCAATAGAGTCGAGCCCCCACCCGCTTCTGTGTCGGATGGAGGCTCTTCCTTTGTTTCCCACCAAAGCTTGTGGGATCTATTCCGGGCTGGGGCGCGCGCTGGCCAGGACCTCGCGCTTGCCCGCATGGTTCGGCGCAGAGATGGCGCCTTCTTCTTCCAGTCGGTCAATCACGCCGGCGGCCTTGTTGTATCCGATCTTGAGACGGCGCTGGAGATAGGAGGTCGAGGCACGCTGGTCCCGCACCACGACGGCAAGCGCCTGGGCGTAAAGATCATCATCCTCGTCGCCTGTGCTCGTGCCGAGCATGGCATCCATGACGGCCGAGCCGGTTGAACCATCTTCCGGCGCTTCCAGGACGTCCATGACATAGTCCGGCTCGCCCTGTTCCTTGAGCCAGTCTACGACCGTACCAACTTCTTCATCGGAGACGAACGGACCATGCAGGCGTTGGGATTTCTTGCCGGGGGCCTGATAGAGCAAATCACCCATTCCGAGCAGCTGTTCGGCGCCCTGTTCGCCCAGGATCGTCCGAGAGTCGATCTTGGTCGTGACCATATAGGAAATCCGTGTCGGGAAGTTCGCCTTGATCGTACCCGTGATGACGTCCACGGACGGACGTTGGGTTGCCGTAATAAGATGAATGCCTGCCGCACGGGCCATCTGGGCAAGGCGCTGGACACAGCCTTCGATTTCCTTGCCGGCCACCATCATCAGGTCGGCCATCTCGTCGATCACGACGACGATGTTAGGAATGTGATCCGTTGGCAAAGCTTCAGTCTCGTAGATCGGCTTGCCCCGCTCATCAAAGCCCGTCTGGACCTTGCGCACCAATTCGTCGCCATTGGCGCGGTACTTCGCAGCCTTGTCATTGAAGCCGGCAAGGTTGCGCACGCCCGCCTTGGACATCAGTTCGTAACGACCTTCCATTTCGCGCACCGTCCACTGGAGGGCATTCACGGCTTTCTTTGGGTCGGTCACAACCGGCGCGAGCAGGTGCGGGATACCTTCATAGATCGACAGTTCGAGCATTTTCGGGTCGATCATGATGAAGCGGCACTGTTCAGGCGAATGGCGGTAAAGTAGCGACAGGATCATCGCGTTCACCCCGACCGACTTACCGGAGCCCGTCGTACCGGCAATCAGGAGGTGAGGCATCTTGGCAAGGTCGACCACGGTCGGCACGCCGCCAATGTCCTCGCCGAGCGCCATCGGCAGGCTGGCGCGGGTGCCGGCATAGGCTTCGGCCTGCAACAGGGTGCGAAGGTAAACCGTATCGCGATCTTCGTTCGGCAGTTCGATACCGATCGCGTTCTTGCCGGGCACAACTGCCACACGCGCCGAAATGGCGCTCATCGAGCGGGCAATATCGTCGGCCAAGGAGATCACGCGGGAAGATTTGACGCCCGGTGCCGGCTCCATCTCGAACAGGGTAATGACCGGGCCGGGGCGCACTTCCTTGATGCGACCGCGCACGCCGAATTCCTTCAGGACGTCGGTCAGGCGCGCAGCCTTTTCGAGCAGGGCATCCTCGTCCACCGTGTCGCCGCGCTCTTCCGGCATCTGGAGCAGGTCGATGGATGGCAGGCGCGTCGACTTGCGGCGACGGTCCGATTTGGTCACGCGGGGCTGGCTGGGCAGTTTCGGCTTGGAGACGGGGACCGACAGGCGGCGCGTCTGGATCGGCTCAATCCCGTCATCCTCGTCATCATAGACTTCATCGTCGAGCGCGGTCTCGTCTTCCGCATCATAGAGTTCGTCTTCGTCATCATACTCGACGTCATAGGAATCGGCGTCGACATATTCGTCATCCCCCTTGATGACACGGGCCCGGCCCATGTCACGACCGGTTTCCAGTTCCTCGTCCTCAAGGTCGCGCGGCTTCGGCTTGAAGTGCGAGATGACGCCAAACAGGAAGCCTCCGATGCCGGTGGCCTGGCGCGCTGCGTGGCGTCCGGACTTGGTCGCGGCCTGGTGGAGGAGGCGTGCATCGCGGCGACGGAAGCCGAGCGCAGAGAGCGCCGCCCATGCGGATGCGGCGCCAAGGACTGTGCCCGCCCATGTATTCGGCGACGGCAGGAGCAGCGCACGGAACGGCATGGACGCATAATAGAAGAGCGCGTCCCCCACGACGCCCCCAAGGCCCGCAGAGAGTGGCCAGCTTTCCGGCACGGGCCAGGCCGCAAAGAACGCGGCCGACAATGGCACAAAGGCGAGCCCCATCATCCAGCGGCGCACGCGCGGCACACCGATCAGGACCGTACGCATGGCCCCGCCAATCATCATGGCCAGACCGGCCGCCCAGGCCGACCAGCCAAGCATCTGGCGCGACAAATCCGCGAAGATGGCGCCGGGACTGCTGAACAGATTCTGCACTTCTGCATCAGTCGCCGCGTTCCAGCTGGGGTCGCTCGGCATGTAGGAGCCGACGCTGCCACATATAAAGACGCCTATTCCGAAAGCCGCTGCCCCTGTCAGGATCCGCCAGACCGGGTCGCTGACGCTCGGGATATCGTCTTCGGTATAAACATAATCTGTCATGAGGTGGGGCAGCTCCACTTGTGTCGCGGGAGCCCACACTTTGCCCCAACACGCTTAACGCGCGGCAAACGCCGGTGAAACTTGTGCATCTGCTGCATTAACTTTTTGTCGACCCCGAAAATGGCTCGAAAATAGTCAAAATGGCGCGAATTGATCGAAATCAGGAGGAGTGATCCAGCCTACAGGCCCGCGTGTAATCTCCGTAATATTGGGAACTGGAGCCCCCACGTTCCCATTGATTGGGCGAGACCAACACCAAAGGAGAGCTCGAGATGAAACGCACATTGATCATTCCAGCGACTATCGCCCTGTTAACAGGTATGGCCGCAACCGCGCAGGAACCTAACACGACCGACATGGATGTTAACGCCTCCGCGAGCGTGGAAAAAACTTCTGACACTCAAAACATTGATGAGCTGTCGATCGAGGAGCTGAATGCGCTTCAATTGAAAGTGCTGGAAGACCCGAAAGCGTCCGACGCAACGACGCAGACCGATACGATTGTCATGGCCGAGGCTGACACCAGCATGAACGCCGAAACAGACGTTGAAACCGGTCTTGATACCCAAGAGACCTATGATCCCGCCATCACCCATCCGGAGCAAATCGATCCGGCCGGCGATGTAAAGACGCCCGAATGGGACAAAACCCAGTCCGCTGACGTCACAGTCGATGGGCCCGTTGATACTGAAAGGAACGACACCACCACGGCTGAAGCTGACATCACAGCCGATACCGAGATGGGTGTGGGTGGTCCAGACTACGCGTCCGAGACCGACGCCATGACTGACCTTGCCATGCAGGGCACGATTGCTGACCTGGCTGCTGAAGACCCGCGCTTCACCACCTTCGTCGCGCTGGTTGAGCAGGCAGGCCTGACCGAAAAACTGGATGGTGATGCCGAATACACTGTGTTCGCACCGACCAATGCCGCTTTCGAAAAGCTCAACCCTGAGCTGGTGACGAAGCTGAAATCCGGCGACGCCAATGACAAGCTGACCTCGATCCTGAAGGCACACATTGTCGAAGGTGAAACGCTGAGCAGCAATATCGCCGACGGCGAGATGAGCGTTGCCACGCTGGCCGATGCGGACGTCTCCGTGAACAAGTCGGGGGACAGCGTGACGATCGGAAACGCAACCGTGGTTGCCGCTGACATTGATGCCTCGAATGGTGTCATCCATGCGGTCGATACGGTGATCATGCCGGATGATGAATCCTAAGGCGGTATCACCCCACACATGCTGATAACGAAAAGCCCCGGCAGATCACTCTGCCGGGGCTTCTTGTTGGAGTGTCGCAAAGCCTAGTTCGCGAATTCCGGATAGGCTTCCAGACCGATCTCTGCCTTGTCGAGACCCATCTCTTCTTCTTCGGCCGTCGGACGCACGCCGATGGTAAGTTTCAGGATGTACCAGACGATCGAAGAGGCGATCATGACAAAGACACCGGTCAGGACCACGCCGACCAGCTGGCCGAGATAGCTCGGATCCCCTGCTTCGTTCGGCGCGATGGCGTTCGAATAGGAGAATGGAACGATCATCGTGCCCCAGATGCCGCAGACGAGGTGGGCCGGGATGGCACCGACGACATCATCGATCTTCAGCTTGTCGAGCAGTGGAACGAACACCACCACCAGGATACCCCCCACGCCACCGATCAGGATGGATGCGAGCATGGTCGGTGCCAGCGGCTCAGCCGTGATGGAAACGAGGCCGCCGATCGCGCCGTTGAAGACCATGGTTGCATCAACCTTGCCCTTGTAGAGGATCGACGTGGTGAACATCGCTGCCAGCACACCGCCTGCTGCTGCGAGGTTTGTGTTCGCGAAGATCTGCGAGACGGAGTTGATGTCTGCCGCCGTACCCGCTGCAAGCTGCGAGGCACCGTTGAAGCCGAACCAGCCGAACCACAGGATGAATGTACCCAGTGCCGCGAGCGGGATGTTGTTGCCAGGCATCGGATTGACCTGCTTACCGAAATACTTGCCGATGCGAGGGCCGATGATGATGGCCCCTGCGAGTGCTGCCCAGCCACCGGTCGAGTGCACCAGCGTGGAGCCGGCGAAGTCGGAGAAGGCCCATTTGGAGTCGAGATAACCAGCACCCCATTCCCATGACACGACGACCGGGTAGATGAAGGCGGTCAGGACGGCCGTGAAGATCAGGAACGGCCAGAGCTTCACGCGTTCTGCCACTGTACCGGACACGATGGATGCGGCCGTGGCCACGAACACCATCTGGAAGAACCAGTCGGATGCCGGCGCATAGCCTGCATCGCTTTCAACGGCGAGATCGCCGCCATTCCACGGTCCGGGCGTGGTGCCGAGCAGGCCGCCAATGGATTCAGCCGGGTAGGCCATATTGTAACCCACGACCCAGAACATCAGGCCGGCGATGGCATAGAGCGCCACGTTCTTGGTAGACTGCATGGCTGCGTTCTTGGAACGGACAAGGCCCGCCTCAAGCATACAGAAGCCCGCCGCCATGAGCATGACGATGATGCCGCCAATGAGGAACAAGTAGCTATTGTCGACATAGGCGCTGGCGCTTCCCGCAACGCCCTCTTCCAGCGCAGCAAGCCGCGCCTCGATGTCTGCATCCTGAGCGTAGGCAGCTGCCCCGACCATTAATGCGGTCGGCAGCAAGGCTGCTCCGCGTATCATATTCTTTAGTGTTTGGCCCATCTGGCCCCTCCTTCGTCACGAGACTGCAGAGCTCGGGACCCCCCGTGCTCTCCCAGAACCGATATGATTGTGCGCCCGCAGGAATGTCGCACGGGCATAGGGGCAGACCGGTTTTTCTGATGGGGCATGGTCAAAGCATGGGCAGGGATGCGGCGAATCGCCTAATTCTCCATCATCGCTGGACGATCCGTGCGAGGATACCTAGCTAAGAGCCATGACGAAAACCGCCCTTCAGTCTGACCGCACGTATGACCTCGCCATTGTGGGCGCAGGACCGGTGGGCACGACCTTGGCGATTCTGGCCGCCAATAGGGGCTTTTCTGTAATACTTATTGACGCTCGCGACCCTGACGCCGTCTTGCGGCAGGACACGCGGACCTTTGCGATTGTCCGCGGCAGCTGGCGCCTGCTAGGCACGGCCGGTGTGACTGAGGCCCTATGCGGATTGACTGAGCCGTTGAACGGACTTGAGGCAATTGATGGCGGCACGCACTGGTTCGGGGCACCCGGCGTGCTTTTTGGCAATGAAGACCTGCCAGACGATCCCGACGGGCAGCCGCTTGGCCAGATGGTGCCGGCGGCAGCGCTTCAGGCCAGGCTGGATGAAGCCTGCGGAAAGACCGACGGTATCGACTGGGTGCGCGGACAATTGTTTGAAGCGATGGTGACCGGACCCGCTGGCGCAACCCTGACCCTGTCAGGTGGGAGCCTTATCGAGACCCGCCTTGTCGCCGCGTGCGACGGCATGAAATCCTCCGTGCGCGCAGCGGCAGGCATCACGACCGAAGGACATGATTACAACCAGTCGGTCTTTGCGGCGAATGTGAATCTGGCCCGTCCGCATGGCGGCATTGCCCGCCAATTGTTCACGCCGGAGGGCCCGTTCGCCACGCTGCCCATGCCGGACAATCGCGCAAACCTCGCCTGGTACATGAAACGCGGCGCCGCTGAGGCGATGGCTGCCATGTCGGTTGAGGACATCAATGCCGAGCTGAATGCGCGGTTTGCGGAGTTTGCCGGACCGATGGAAATTGACGGGCCTTATTCTGCCTATCCGCTGGTCATGCAATTGGCGACACGGATGGTCGGGGCCCGCACGGCCCTTCTGGGCGATGCGGCGCACCGGATCAATCCGCTGGCAGGGCAGGGACTTAATCTCGGATTCAAGGATGTTGGGGCCCTGATTGATGTGATGTGCGAAGCGCGCGATGTCGGGCTTGATCCGGGCTCGGATGTCAGCCTGGAACGCTACGAGAAATGGCGGCGCTTCGATGCCACCGCCGCCGCCATGTTCATGGACGGCATCGATCGCGCCTTCACCAATGACAGCAATTTCCTGAAGCCCTTGCGGGGGCTTGCGCTCACACTTGCTCAACGGGTGGCGCCCCTACGCCAGGCTTTGGCGCGACAGGCGAGCGCGGACCAGGAGCATTTGCCGAGCCTGATGCGCTAGGCGCCGACGGACAGCTCTCTCAGGAATTTCCAGGTATAGAGCCCGGAATCATGACCATCTGAAAACTTGATGCGGATAGCATACCGCCCGACCGGATCAGCGCCGAGTACGGAAATATCCTCCGGCACAGGCGGTTGCGGTGGGCGAGGTCCGCTGCCATGACCACGGACCTCCGCAGACGGGCTTTCCTCGCGCAGGTGCTTGTAGGGAATCACACCGGACGCGCCGTCTTCGAACTCGACGAACAATTCCTGTGCGGATTTGCGAAAGGCCAGACGCACCGGCCAGGACGGATCGCTCATGCTTCGGCCTCGCCTGCAGGCTGCGTCTCATCGAGATCACGCGCTTCATCCGCCAGCATGATCGGAATGCCGTTTCGGATCGGGTAGGCCAGACGGGCCTTGGGCGAGACAAGCTCGTCATTGGCGCGGTCATAAGTCAGCGGCTGGCGGCTGACCGGACAGATCAGGATTTCCAGCAGGCGGGGATCGACCCCGGACGGACCCTTGCGCGGGGCTCCCGTATCTTTGCCACTCTCTTCAGACATGAACGCCTCTATTGCAGCGTGCCGCCATCCTGGCCGGACACATCCATTTCCAGGAGGGTGATGAGCGTTTCCGCGCGATCTTTCAAGGTGGGCGCCTCAACGAGCGCCTGTTTTTCCATGACCGAGAATGGGCACCCCGAACAGAGGGCATTCACGAGGGTTTCGAGCGGTGCCTCTTCCACAGCCGACCAGTCAGTCGCCATCTCATGAGTCTCTGTATAGTCATGCAGCGCGCCCACGAGGCGAGTCCGGTCTGGCAGGCGAGCCGGCGGCACATCCTTCAGATCGTCGATATAGGGAGTCCAATTGGCCTCCACCTGACGGTAAGGCGTCATGACAGAGAGTTCGTTGGAGACATCAAACCGCGCAATCCCGGACAGGGTAATCAGATAGCGGCCATCCCCGGTTTCCGACCAGGTCGTGATGCGGCCTGCACATCCAGTCTGGGCAATATCCGGCTTGGCGCGCGTGCCCCCGACGGTCTGGATCATGCCGATCATCCGATCACCCTGGATGACGTCGTCCACCATGTTGAGGTAGCGCGGCTCGAAAATGTTCAGCGGCAATTGCCAGCGCGGAAACAGCAGCGCGCCGGGCAGGGGAAAGATGGCCAGCTGCTCCGGCAGGTCTGACACGCGCGTGTAAGTCGGCTGGGTCATGGGCTCGCGCCTCTTTCTGCTTGGGCCTGAAAGAGATGTGGAGCGAATGCTCCCTCAGGCAAACATCAGCGATGCAAGCCGGCGGCGGCCACTCACGGTCGCCGGGTCTGTTGCGCCGGCCGCTTCAAACATCTGGAGCAGCTTTTCCTTGGCCTTGCCTTCACCCCAGTCGAGCGACGTGCCGAGAATAATCAGCAGATGGTCGATTGCATCGCCAAACCGGCCGGCCGTGGCGTATTTCTCTGCAAGCTCGAACCGCTTGTCGTGATTGTCCGGATTGGCGAGGACGGCAGACAGGGCTTCTTCGAATTCGTCCGGCTCGGCCGCAGCGTCGCCCATCATCTCGATGGCCGTGCGCACGCCTTTGACGGCACTGTCATTTTGCTTGTCGGCGGGGATCATGTCGAGCGTTGCGGTGGCGCGTTCCTTGTCGCCATTGGCGAGATAGCAGCGCGCAAGACCGGCAATGGCCGTCACGTTTTCCGGTTCCTGCTGGATCACGGCCGCATAAATCTGCGCCGCCGTGCCGATATCGCCGGCCTGGCTTGCCGCTTCGGCCTGTTCCAGCGCCTCGGTGATCATCTTGCCGGTATCGGTGCCACTCATCAGTTTCTCAATGAAAGCATTGATCTGGCTTTCCGGCAGCGCGCCCATGAAGGCGTCGACCGGACGGCCCTTGTCAAAAGCATAAACAGCCGGAATCGAGCGCACGCCCAGCTGACCCGCATAGGCCGGGTTCTCGTCGATATTGATCTTCACCAGCTTCACCTGGCCATTGCGGGATTCAACCGCCTTTTCGATGATCGGGCCCAAGGTCCGGCACGGGCCACACCATGGCGCCCAGAAATCCACAATCACAGGCTGTTGCTCGGAAGCCTCCACGACATCGGCGATGAAGTCCTGGTCGGTTGTGTCCTTGATGTGAAGCGAAGCCGTATCGGTCATAAATTGTGTCCTTGAATATCTGCAGCGAACATGGGCCGGAGACCCGCTTTTCGCAAGAAGCCGTCCTGATACCAAACCGACCGAGCTGTGTTCATCTGGCAGTCAATCTGGACATGCGATCGGTCGAAGCTGAATGCGGCGCAACGAAAAGCGACGAAAATACCTTTTTCGCGCCCTGTTTCTGCAAGGCTGGCGCGCTTAAGTGTAGGGCCATTGGTCAACGAATTGAGGAGACCGCACAATGTTGAATTTCCTGGTAAGCCTCGGCGCAATTACCGCCATCGCCACATCCCCCTTTGCGATGGGCCTGCAGGCCACAGAGGCCGCAGCCCCCGCCCCCCAAATCACCCAGCCCGCCGGCTTGAGCGATGCGGATCGGTCCCGCCTGCTGGATCGCGCCTCGACGGCCCTGGCAAAGGTGAAAACCGCGAGCGGCACGTTCGAGCAGCTTGCTCCGGACTATACTGAATCGACCGGGCGTTTCGCCCTCTCACGTCCCGGCAAGGTACGCTTCGAATATGATGCGCCAACGCCATTGCTGGTGGTCAGCGACGGCACGACTGTGGCGCTGCAGGATTCCGAACTGGAAACCACGGACCGCGTGCCGCTCGGCACCACACCGCTGGCCCTGTTGCTGGATGACGAGATCGATTTCGCCACCGAAGCGGATGTGCTCGACGTGACGACCGGCAATGGCCGGGTCGCGATCACGCTACGCGACCCGTCTGGCGAGATGGATGGCACGCTGACCCTGCTGATGCAGGAGAACGACATGGCCCTGACCGGATGGCGCACAGTCGATAGCGGCGGGAACATGACCCAGGTCCAGCTGACGGACGTGAATTACGGCAAACGCCTGAACCCGCGCCTGTTCGTCCTCAAGGATTTTGATGAGAATTGAGGCCGTTTTTGATCTCAGACGACTCAAAACTGGAGCGTTGGCGACACAGCCAAGCACATAACACAATATTCACTTGAATATTTTTGCCGGAGTGACATCTTTGCAACTGTGGACGACGCAGATACCCCGCGCAGCAATTGACCCCCCCGCTGTGAACTAATGCGTTGTCACCGTCGGAGCCTTCCCCTCCCGACGAGACGTGCAAAGCAAGCGTCTGGCGCGCCCGAACTTCCCCGCGTTCGGGCGCGTTGACGTTTCCAGAAACACTGTTACGCAGCGTGAATGTCGAACTCTCTCAAAATTGTCAGCTGGAACATCAATTCGGTCCGCCTGCGCGCACCGAATGTTGAAGCCTTTGTCGCCGCCGAACAGCCGGACGTGATCTGCCTGCAGGAAACGAAATGCCAGGATGGGGAATTCCCGGAAAAGGCGTTTCGGGAGATGGGCCTGCCGCATCTCGTGCTGAACGGCCAGAAGGGCGGTCATCACGGTGTAGCCATCGCTTCACGCCTGCCTATCGAGCGTATTGATGCCCCCGATCTTTGTCGCCACGGGCATTCCCGTGTGATCGCTGCGAACGTGGCGGGTGTCGAGATTCACAATATCTACCTGCCTGCTGGCGGCGATGAACCGAACCCGAACGTGAATGACAAGTTTGCTCACAAGCTGGATTTCCTCGAACGCCTTGGGCCAGCCTACAAGAAGCAGGGCAAGACGCCCCGCGTGCTGGTGGGTGACCTCAACGTCGCGCCGCACGAGAATGATGTGTGGTCTCACAAGCAATTGCTGAAGATTGTCTCGCATACGCCGGGCGAGACCGAGCGTCTGGAAGACTCCCGCAACCAGGCGAAATTCGCGGACATCGCGCGCCTCGCCGTCGAGGACCACCAGAAACTGTATTCCTGGTGGAGCTATCGTGCGAAGGACTGGGCCAAGAGCAATCGGGGCCGCAGGCTCGACCATATCTGGATGAACCCGGCTGCCCTACCAGACACGAAACTGGATACGTTCAAAATCCATCTCGGCTGGCGCGGTGGCTGGAAACCGTCAGACCACGCGCCGATCAGTGTCGAGATGAAGGTCTAGGGCTGGAGGCGATACCCGCCGGCATCTGTCAGCAACAGGCGGGCATTGGCCGGGTCCGGCTCGACCTTCTGGCGCAGGCGGTAGATGTGGGTTTCCAGCGTGTGCGTGGTGACCGTGGCATTGTAGCCCCAGACTTCTGACAGCAATTCGTCCCGCGCGACCGGCTTGCCCTGCGCGCGGTAGAGATATTTCAGGATGTTGGTTTCCTTCTCCGTCAGGCGCACCTTGCGGCCATTCTCGGTCACAAGCAGCTTCATCGACGGCCGGAATTCATATGGGCCAACCTGGAAGGTTGCATCTTCGGACTGTTCGAAGCTGCGCAAATGCGCTCGCACCCGCGCCAGCAGGACCGAGAATTTGAACGGCTTGGTCACATAATCATTTGCGCCGGATTCGAGGCCGAGGATCGTATCGGCGTCGCCATCCTGTCCGGTCAACATGATGATCGGGGCACGGACCCCCTTCTGCCGCATCAGCTTGCAGGCTTCGCGGCCGTCCATGTCGGGCATGTCGACATCCAGCAGCACAAGGTCGATCCGTTCAGCCAGCGCCCGAGTGATGCCTTCATTGGCGTTTGCCGCCTGCAGGGTCTCGAATCCATCATGCAGGTCGAATTGCTCCGCGAGGGCTTCGCGCAGGTCTGCATCATCATCAACCAGCAGGATCGTCTTCTTACCTGTCACGGGCATCTCCTTGGATATCGATCCTCGCTGTGTATTGCAGCTGCCGCCAGATGCCATAAGACTTTGCCTGACGCGCAATCACAAGTTTGGGAGCATTCCGTGAGCATGAAATTCATCGCGACGCAAACGGGCAAGCTCTCCGGGCCCGGATTTACGGCGCGGTGCGTGCTTGGCAAGGGCGGCGTGGTCACTGCGTCGCAGAAGCGCGAGGGCGATGGGGCATCCCCAGCAGGCGTGTGGCCCATACGGAATGTCTTCTACAGGCCTGACCGAATGGACCCACCCGCAACCAGCCTGCCGCTTGTCCCCCTGAAGCCCTATGATGGCTGGTGCGATGCACCCGAGCACCGTCTGTACAACCGTCCGGTCTCCCTGCCCTTCGCGGCGAGCCATGAGAAATTGTGGCGCGATGACTATGTCTATGACGTGATTATCGAGCTCGGCTACAATGACGACCCGGTCGAGCCCGGCCGGGGCAGCGCGATCTTCATGCATGTGGCCCGGCCGAATTTCGAGCCGACGGAAGGCTGCATCGCGCTGGAGCGGGAGGATTTGCTGGCCTTGCTCGAAGTGATGCTGCCGGACACCGAGATCGAAATCTCCTTCTAGGCGCTGTAGTCGCGTGGCCCGAACAGGGCCGAACCAACCCGCACATGCGTTGCCCCGAAGCGGGCGCCGATGTCGTAATCCGCGCTCATGCCCATGGAAAGTTGCGTCAGGCCGAGCCTGCGGGCGATCTTGGCAAGCAGCGCAAAATGCGGTCCGGCAGGTTCTTCCACCGGAGGGATGCACATCAGGCCGACCACATCGAGCCCCTGGTCGCGCGCGGTGTGGAGAAGCTGCTCCACGCCCTCGGGCGCGATACCCGCCTTTTGCGGCTCCTCGCCCGTATTCACCTGAATCAGATATTGGCGTTTCTGCCCGGTCTTCTCTTCAGCCTTGGCAAGCTCGCGGCAGAGTTTCGGGCGATCGAGCGTTTCGATCACATCGAACAGGCGCACAGCGTCTTCGGACTTGTTCGATTGCAGCGGTCCGATCAGGCGCAGTTCCAGATCCGGATACTCTGCCCGGCGATCTGCCCAATGTTCATAAGCTTCCTGCACGCGGTTCTCGCCAAACACATGCTGGCCAGCCGCCAGGATCTCATCCAGCGCCGCATCCGGCTGCGTCTTGGTCACCGCCACGAGTGTAGGCGGAGTTTCAGAAATGCCCGCGAGATCGCTCAGGATCTCGGCGCGGCGCTTGGCAATTCCGGGGAAGTCCGTATCAGTCATCTTGATGGCGCAGAAACCCCAAGACGCGGCAAGACGCAAGCTGATCTCTGCGGCAAGACGGGCAGGGCGTCATTTGCCGTCCTGGCTGCCGCCGGCCCTGTTCCTGACAGATCCGCAGCGAACACCCGATCCGGTATCCGTCGCTGAACACCTGCCAGCCAGGTGGGGCATTATCTATCGTCACTATGGCGCCGCGCACCGGCTGTGGCAGGCCCGCCAACTGGCAGACATTGCGAATCGGCGGGGGCTTGCCCTGCTGATCTCGGCAGATCCGGATCTGGCCATCAAGGTTGGCGCAGCGGGCGTGCACTGGCCGTTCTCGCAAAAGGACAAGGCCCGGAAATGGCGCGGCCGATTCGATCTCATGAGTGTGAGTGCGCATGGGGGTGAGGAATTGCGCCAAATTGATGCGCACATCTTCGATGCGGCGCTGGTTTCGGCGGTGTTTCCATCGAAGAGCCCATCGGCCGGGTCTCCGCTTGGCGCTCTCACCCTGCGCAACCTGTCAAAACAAAGCGCCGTGCCCCTATATGGGCTCGGCGGCGTGAATTCCCACAACGCATCAAGCATCTGCGATACAGCGGGATTGGCAGCAATAGAGGGAATAAGGGACCCGTTCAGGTCCTAGAATTTGAAAGCGGACTTGAGCCGGATGCCGGCTTCGACTTCGCGGGATTCCCACGTCGATGTGTCGTTCAGCTCGTCTGTGCCCACGCTGACTTCACCGCCGACAGAGAAACGCGGCGTGATGCGGAATGTGGCGCCAGCCTGCATTTCCTCACGTGGAAGCGGAGAAAGGTCGTTCCGGGACACCTTGTCGATGTTCAGCTGCCAGCGCGTGTCGCCGCCAAACTGCATCGAGAATTCCCGGTCTGCCTGGGCCTGCCAGACAGGTTCGGCACTGGCCGGCTTGGCCTGCGCGAATTGGCGATACCATTCGGACTTGGCCGCAGAGGTTTCGGAAATGCTGGGGGTTGCCATTTCCATGGCAGGCGCAGGCACGTCATCCTGCGCCGCAGCTGGCAGGGCCAGCGCGCACAGCGCGATCACGATTGTTGCAAAGCCCAGCTTCATTTTTCTAAGCACCTCTGATGAGGAAAATAGTCAGAGGAGCGGGTAAAGAGAAGATTAAGAATCCGACACGCCAGCAATTCTACTCCGATAGTGTGATTTCTATCACAATCCCCTCAGGGGAGTTTTTCCCAGACAAAAGCGCAAACGTGTTCGGTTGCGACAGGTTCAGGCTGTTTTCGGCGTAACCGAGGGTAAATTTTGCATGTTTTGTGACTGCATGGGACACGCCAATTTTCCAGGCATCTCCCTCCAATCCCGTCAATTTGTCCTCCGCCCAGCCATATTCTGCGCCGAGAACATAGTCGCCCAGCGATTTGGTGATGCCCGCCGTCCATGAATCGTAGTCGCCCTCTCCCTCAATACCATTGTCGGTGGCCAGCCAGGAGGCGCCAATGGAGATGGTCTCGAATTCAGCCTTTGCCCCCAGCGACCAGGTTGTGACCCGGCCATAGAGCGCGGACGCATAGGGCGGCGTCTCGACCTCGGCCATGCTGGCCCCGAGCGCGCCGCTGAGCCTTATTCCCTCGCTGCGCAGCAGGCGTGAGACATTGACCGCGCCTTCAACCGCATTGACCAGCGTGATTGGCGCCGCGTCCGGCAGGTTGCGATCAGCATCCCGGTCAAGGCCCCGCACATCGGCCTTGGGTGTGAAACTCAGGCCGGCGCGAACGCCAATCAGGCGCGGTGTGGTGTAGGTGAGCTTTGCGGAGGGTCCCGTCAGATCATGCCGGGTCGTAACCATGTCGATGCCCGTCGGATCGAGGGATTGGCGGCCACTGGCGAGCGCATCGAAGACAGAGGGCCCCCCTTCCTGAAAGCGCGCAGCCACCCCGAGATCCCGGCCGAGGCGCAGCTCGCCATACCCGCCCTCGATATAGGCGTAAGCCGTTTCGATTTGGGCGCGGGTGTCGGTGTCGTCCGGCTCAGCCCCGATAGCCAGGCCTGTAAAGGCCCCCTGATACCCAAATCCGGTGCCCTCGGCCCCCACGGGTACGCCACTGAACCCGGCACGCCGGGGATGGTCCTTCTGCACTTCGAGCCGGCCGGAAACGCCGATCTCGAGCCCGTTATCGAGGATGCGATTGGTCGATACGCCAGCCCAGGCGCGCGCCAGAACCTGCTTGTCGCCCTCCGGCATGATGGCAATCATTGTCCCGAAATCTGTCTCGGTCTCCCACGGGTTCCAATCGTCTTCCCATTGCGCATGCGCCAGCGGGCCGGCAAGCGCTGCAGCAAGAATGGTGACTTGCGCGAATTTCATACCGGTCCTCCATGGTTGACGACGCGCAGATCAGCACTGGCGAGCCCGTACACCCCTTGTTATACAAACGGCCGTCAACAAGGTCTTGCACTCAGGAACTTTCTTCATGGTCAAATATGTTTTCTCTGCGGCGATTGCCGGCATGCTGATGGTTTCAGGCTGCCAGTCCAAATCCGGCGGCAACGCTGAAGCCCGCGTCATCCAGCAGAATATTGGCAGCGTGAACCCATATCTCTGGCGCGCGTCGCTCGACACGTTCGACGATCTGCCTGTGGCAACTGCCGATCCGATCGGCGGCCTGATCACTTATGACTGGAAGTCGTATGCTGCCGCGCCGAACCAACGCATCAAGGCGACCGTCTACATTCTCGACACACGCCTGCGCGCCGATGGCGTGAAAGTGTCCGTGTTCCGTCAGGAAAAGAGCGAAGCCGGCGAATGGACTGATGTGGAAGTCGATCCGGAAACCGCACTCCAGCTTGAAAACAAGATTCTGGACCGGGCGCGCCTGCTGAAGAACTCCCAGCTGGGCTAGGCCCGGCTGAACGAATTATCCGGAAAGGTCAGGGGCATGGCGACCCGTTACGATCCGCAGATCGCGGAACAGAAATGGCGTGCAGCCTGGGACAAGGCTGCTCTCTTCAACGCAAAGTCTCCCGCTGAGGCAGGCGACGCGCCGAAGGCCTACGTGCTGGAGATGTTCCCGTACCCGTCCGGGCGGCTACATATGGGCCATGTGCGCAATTATGCGATGGGCGACGTCGTTGCCCGTCACAAGCGCGCCAAGGGCTATAATGTGCTGCACCCGATGGGATGGGACGCGTTCGGCATGCCGGCCGAAAACGCCGCCATGGAACGCAATGTCCATCCCGGTGAATGGACCTACCAAAACATCGCCTCGATGAAGGCCCAGTTCTCGAAGCTCGGCCTGTCGCTCGACTGGAGCCGGGAATTCGCGACCTGTGATCCGGAATATTATGGCGCGCAGCAGGGCCTGTTCCTGAAATTCCTGGAAAAGGGCCTCGTCTATCGCAAGGCCTCGAAAGTGAACTGGGACCCGGTCGACAATACGGTGCTGGCCAATGAACAGGTCATCGACGGGCGCGGCTGGCGCTCGGGCGCGCTGGTGGAACAGCGCGAACTGACCCAATGGTTCTTCCGCATCACCGACTATGCCGAAGACCTGCTGACTGAAGTGCAGAAGCTGGAGCGCTGGCCTGAAAAAGTGCGCACCATGCAGGCGAACTGGATCGGCCGGTCGGAAGGCCTGCAGATGCGGTTTGAATTCGACAGCGCCGCGCCCGCAGGTTTCGATGAGGGCGTCGAGATTTTCACGACCCGTCCCGATACGCTGTTTGGCGCAAGCTTTATCGCGCTGTCGCCGGATCACCCGCTGACCATCCAACTCGCCGAACAGTCCGATGAATTGAAAGCCTTCCGCGCGAAATGTGCCCAGATCGGCACCAGCGAAGAAGCCATCGAAAAGGCCGACAAGCTCGGCTTCGATACCGGCCTGACTGTAAAGCACCCGCTCGACGAGTCGAAGACCTTGCCAGTCTGGATCGCGAACTTCGTCCTGATGGGCTACGGCACAGGCGCCATTTTTGGCTGCCCGGCGCATGACCAGCGTGATATAGATTTTGCCCGCAAATACGGCCTGACTGTCACGCCGGTCGTCCTGCCGCCAGAAGCTGACGCGACCACATTCCACGTCGAGGACGAGGCCTATACCGGCCCCGGCAGCATCTTCAATTCCGGCTTCCTGGACGGGATGGCGATTGATGATGCCAAGCGCGCGGCCATCCAGAAGATCGAATCCATGGGGCTCGGCCAAGGCAAGGTGAACTACCGCCTGCGGGACTGGGGCGTCTCGCGCCAACGCTATTGGGGATGCCCGATCCCGGTCATCCATTGCGACAGCTGTGGCATTGTCCCGGTGCCGGAATCTGATTTGCCGGTGAAGCTGCCGGAAGAAGTGTCCTTCGACCAGCCCGGCAACCCGCTGGAACGCCACCCAAGCTGGAAACATGTCGACTGTCCGACATGCGGCAAAGCAGCCCGTCGCGAGACCGACACGCTGGACACATTCGTCGACAGCTCCTGGTACTATTCCCGCTTCGCCAGCACGAATGATCTGGCAGAGCGCGCCTATTGGATGCCGGTCGACCAATATGTCGGCGGCGTCGAACATGCCGTCCTTCATCTGCTCTATGCGCGCTTCATAGCGAAAGCGATGCGCGATGTCGGCCTGCTGGACCTGCCGAGCGGGGAGCCGTTCGCAGGCCTGTTCACGCAAGGCATGGTGACTCACGAGACCTACAAATCCGCGGCCGGAAAATGGCTTCAGCCCTCAGACGTGAGCCGCGACGGCGACACCTGGATCGAGACCGCCACCGGCGCCATCGCGGCGGCGGGACCCATCGAGAAGATGTCCAAGTCAAAAAAGAACACGGTCGATCCGGATGCCATCATCAGCCAGTTCGGCGCAGACGTTGCACGCTGGTTCGTCCTGTCGGATTCCCCGCCCGAGCGGGACGTCGAGTGGACGCAGGCCGGTGTCGAAGGCGCGTCCCGATTTGCCCAGCGCCTGTGGAGCGTGTTCGATGCCCTGCCAGAGAATGCCAGTACTGCGGCCGGCGATGATGCCGACTCCACAGCACTCCGGAAAGTGAATCACAAGGCTGCCGCCGCCATCGACAAGGCGATTGAGGAATTCCGTTTCAACTCGGCCGTGGCCAGCATCCATGAATGGGTGACGGCATTGAAGAAGGCAGAATCCGCTGGCGAGGCAGTTCTCGGCGCACGCATCGAAGGCGCCTCCATGCTGGCCCGCTGCGTGACGCCGTTCATGCCGCATCTGGCAGAAGCCTGCTGGGAGCGGCTCGGCCAGCCCGCCTTCGTCTCGTCTGCGCCGTGGCCCGTGGCAGACCCCACCCTGCTGGCGGATGATGAGGTCACGATGGCGGTCCAGGTCAACGGCAAGCGACGCGCCGAAATCACTGTGCCGAAGAGCATGGACAAGGACTCCGTCGAAGTCGTTGCCAAAGCGCATCCGGATGTGGCCAGTTTCATCGAAGGCAAGTCCGTGAAGAAAACCATTGTCGTGCCCGGCCGCATCGTGAATATCGTGGTGACATGAAACAGCTCTTTGCTCTGCTCGCCTTCGCCCTGATTGCCGGATGTGGTTTCAAACCTGTCTATGCGACGGGCAGCGGTGCGAATTACACCGGTGGTGCCATCTCGGTTGCTCCGATTGATGGGCGATCCGGCTACCTTCTTCGGCGTGCACTTCAGGAAGAGCTGGCCATTGGTCTGCCAAATGTGACGGAATCGGCGACCCTGACCGTCAATCTGAAGGAAACGCTCAGCCGACTCGCCTTCAAGCAGGATGGTGCCGCGTCTCGTTCCAATGTTACCGCCTCTGCACGCTATACGCTGGCAGGTGAAGGCGAACCCGTTCGCGGGTCTGCGGTGGGGGAAGTCAGCTTTGCTGTCCCTGACAGTTCCTTCGGAGATATTGCCGCACAGAAAAACGCATCCGAACGCGCCGTGAAGCTTCTGGCGAAAAACATCGTGGACAATCTCCGGCGCCAACTTTCGGTGCAGTGATGTTTCTCAAGGGCAAACAGGCCGCTGACTTTGCCCGCAAGCCGAAACCTTCGGTCTGGGCAGTCCTGGCCTTCGGGGAAGATTCCGGGCTGGCCTCGGATGCCGCCCTTGAGCTGATCAAAGCCTGGACGCCCAAGGGCACCAGCATGGACGTCACCACGCTTGATGATGATTCCATTCGCAAGGATCCGACCCTGCTGTTCGATGGTCTTGAAGCAGTTTCCCTGCTGGGCGATCCGCGCGTCATCCGGGTCCGGACCAGCGGTGACAAGATCGCCGCCCTGCTGATCGAGGCGATTCAAAAGGGCGACTCGCAGGAAGGCTACTATTCCGCCCGGCTGATCATTGAAGCCGGAAGCCTGCAGAAGCGATCAAAGCTGCGGGCAGCCGCAGAGTCTGCGCAACTCACCGCATGCCTTCAATTGTTTGCCGACGGCGCCGGCGACATCGAGAAGCGCGTGAAGGATGTGCTGAAATCCGAAAGCGTCGAAATCACACCTGAGGCGCTTGCTTTGTTTGTCGGAGACCTGCCGGGCCATCGTAACCTCGCCAATTCGGAGATCGAGAAACTCGCGCTCTATGCGCGCGGGCTTGGTCGGCCTCTGGATGTGAATGATGTCCGGGCGCTGTCGGCCACGGATATTGATCACAATCTCTCAGCCGCGATCCGGGCGGCGCTAGACGGCAAACCGGCGCTTGTCCATTCTGCGCTCGACCGTCTGGCAGTTGCCGGGACGAGCGGGATTTCCATCCTCCGGTCGCTGCAATTTGAAACCATGCGGATGCTGGATGCCCAGTCCCGGATAGCGTCCGGCCAGTCCAATCCCGGCATGAAACTTCGTCCACCGGTCTGGCAAAGTGAATGGGGCCTGTTCAGCGCGCGACTCAGGAAATGGCCGACCAAGCGACTGATGCGGGTCATGGAACGCATTTACGAAGCCGAACAGCAGGCCAAGTCAGGCTCCGGCAGTGCCGATCCAGTAATACGTGTACTGATGAATGAAATTGCTCGCGCCGCCGAGATGGCACGCTAGAGACTAGATCTTGCGCTTGGCTGTCAGGCGTCGGCACACATCGTCGAGCTGTTCCAGGTCACGATACTTGATGCGTAATTCGCCGCCATTCTTGCCGTGCCGGATATCCACATCGAGTCCGATGGAGCGCGACAGGTCTGCTTCCAGCGCTTCGGTGTCGACATCCTTGTCGTCTGGCTTGGGCCGGGCGGACTTTGTCTCGATCGGCGAGTCTTCGCGGGCAGCCTTGGCATGAGCCTCGACCTCGCGAACGGTCAGGCCCTTTTCTACCGCCAATTCCACGAGCGCTTCCGGGTCCGGCGCGCCGAGGGCCGCGCGTGCATGACCCGCCGTGATATGGCCCATGCGGACATGCTCGCGTGCGCCTTCCGGCAATTGCAACAGACGCAGGGTGTTGGTGATATGAACGCGGCTCTTGCCGACGCTGGTAGCCAGACTGTCCTGCGTCCGGCCAAACCGCTTCATCAGCGCCTCATAGGCTTCGGCTTCTTCAATCGCGTTGAGGTCCGAACGCTGGACGTTCTCGATAATGCCGATTTCAAGCAGTTCAAGTTCGTCGGTATCCCGCACTACCGCGGGAATACTGGTCAGACCTGCGAGCTTGGCAGCACGCCAGCGGCGCTCGCCTGCGATGATCTGGTACTTGCCCTTTTCCTTCGGGTCCGGACGCACGAGAATTGCCTGGAGCACGCCCTTGGCTTTCAGCGATCCGGCAAGCTCTTCGAGCGCCGTTTCATCGAACGTTCGGCGAGGCTGCTTCGGATTGCGCCGAATGTCGTCGACGGAAATCTCGTTCGGGCCGCCCGTGCCGCTATCTGTAGTCTTTGCTTCAGGCGTAGAGACAGCTTCGACCTCGCCGATCAGGGAAGACAGGCCGCGTCCAAGACGGGAGGGTTTGCTCTTTGCATCGTCACTCATATCGGTCAGGCCGCGCGGGCTTTCTCTCTTTGAAGGACTTCCGAAGCGAGGCGGATATAGGCTTCACTGCCGGGACAGCGATAATCATACAACAGGGCCGGTTTGCCGAAGGATGGCGCTTCGGACAGACGGACATTCCGCGGTATGACCGTGTTGTAGACCTTGGCCCCGAAGAAAGCGCGCACTTCGTCGGCGACCTGGTCGGACAGATTGTTCCGGCGGTCATACATCGTCAGGACCACGCCCTGAATTTCAAGGTTCGGATTGAGTCCCGAGCGAACAACTTCGACCGTGCGCAGCAACTGGCTCAGGCCTTCCAGCGCCAGGAACTCACACTGAAGCGGAACCAGGAGCGCATCCGCGGCCGTCATTGCGTTTAAGGTGAGCGAAGACAAGGAGGGCGGGCAATCGATCAGGATGTAGTCATACTTGACCAGATCACCCTGGGCCGAACGCTCCACATAGTCCTGCAGGGCATCGCGCAATTTGTAGGAGCGGTGGGCATCATTGGCCAGTTCGGTTTCTACACCGGACAGGTTTTCGTCGCCGGGAACAATATCCAGGCGCGGTACAATCGTGGACAGTACGGCCTCTTCGAGCGGAATCCGGTCCACAACGATGTCGTAAGATGTCTGGTGCCGGTCCTTGCGCTCAATGCCGAGCCCGGTGGAGGCGTTGCCTTGCGCATCAAAGTCGACAATCAGGACGCGCCGACCCACGGCGGCCAAAGCCGTACCGAGATTGATGGACGTCGTCGTCTTCCCGACGCCACCTTTCTGGTTCACGACTGCGAAAATTCTAGGTTTACCGCTAACCACGCTTGAGCTCCCTCACGATCAAAATCACGCCTGACCCACCAGTGCGACTTGGAATCGCCTCATAGGCGAAGTTCCATCTTTGTTGGGCGTCCGTCAATTCTTCTTTCCAGCGTTCGCCCTTGAGAAAAACCCCTGTTGCGCCGTTTTCCATCCAGGGCGCTGCGTAATCGAGCAATTTCGGAAGCGGTGCGAACGCCCGAGCTGTGACGATATTTGCTTTGGAGGGCGGTGCGGCTTCGATCCGACCCTGATAGACCGACGCATTCAGCCCCGCCGCTTCAATAGCGGCACGGAGAAAAGCGCATTTCTTCCCAACACTCTCCATCATCGTCACATGACCCTCCGGCCGCGCGGCTGAAATGATGAGTCCTGGAAAGCCCGCGCCGGAACCCAAATCCACACAGCGCGTTGTGTTGGGAATAAATGGAAGAATCTGGAAGGAATCGGCCACATGGCGGGTCCAGATTTGCGGCCACTCACGTGGGCCGATCAGATTTGATCGTTGGCGCCACGCGTCGAGGGTTAAGATCACGGCATCTAATCTTTCCGATGTTTCACGTGAAACATCGAATTCGGCCAGAAAGGCCGCGCGGTCGTCGGAATTCATCATGACAGTTAACCGGCTTTCTTGCGACGCTTAACATATCCCAAGAGCGCGGTCAGAGCGCCTGGGGTCACGCCTTCAATGCGTCCGGCCTGTCCAAGGGTCGATGGACGGACAGTTTCCAGTTTCTGGCGGACTTCATTCGATAGGCCGCCGATCCCGGAATAATCGAGATCGGATGGGATCATAAGATCCTCATCACGCCGAAGCGCCGCGACATCCGCCGCCTGGCGTTCAAGATATGAGGAATAAAGCGCTTCAATTTCGATCTGGTTCCCGATCTCATCCGATATATCCGAAACATCAGGCCAGACTGTGGCGAGAGCGTTCAGATCGATATCCTTATATGAGAGATATTCCCACGCGGACCGTACCCGGCCGTCCTGATTAACCGACCACCCAGCCTGGGCTGCTTTTGCGGGGGATAGGGTAACGGATTTCAAAAGATGGCGGGCGGATTCCAGTGCGGCGTGTTTCACGTGAAACACGTCAGCCCGGTCAGACCCGACACACCCGGCGGCAATACCCTTTTCGGTCAGACGCTGGTCAGCATTGTCCGCCCGAAGCGCCAGACGATATTCCGCGCGTGAGGTGAACATCCGATAGGGTTCGGTCACACCGCGTGTGACAAGATCATCGATCAGAACGCCAATATAGGCTTCCGCGCGGTCAAAAATGACAGGGTCTTTCCCGGCCGTAGCCCGAGCCGCATTCAAGCCGGCCACAAGGCCCTGCGCTCCGGCTTCCTCATATCCGGTTGTGCCATTGATCTGGCCTGCGAGATAAAGGCCGGGCAGGGCCTGGACTTCAAGCGCTGACGACAAAGCGCGCGGATCGACATAATCATATTCAATGGCATAGGCGTGTTGAAGGATCTTGGCGTCTTCAAGACCCGGAATGGTCCGCAGGAAGCGTTCCTGAATCTCTTCAGGCAACGAGGTCGAAATGCCGTTTGGATACACGGTGTGATCGTCCAGGCCTTCTGGTTCCAGGAAAATCTGGTGGCGATCCTTGTTGGCGAAACGGTGGACCTTGTCTTCAATGGACGGGCAGTAACGAGGGCCACGACCGGCAATTGCACCGGAATAGACGGCAGACTGTTCGATATTCTCCGCAATGATCGCGTGGGTTTCCGGTGTCGTCCATGTGATGCCACACTGAACTTGAGGCACCCTGATCTCGTCCGTCAGATAGGAAAACGGGACGGGCTGCTCGTCGGCGGGCTGCATTTCAAGACGATCCCATGCGATCGTCCGGCCATCCAACCGTGCCGGCGTCCCCGTCTTGAGGCGACCCATTGGCAGGCCAAGCCCGTAGAGCCGGTCCGACAGGCCAATCGCCGGTGCCTCGCCCACACGGCCCGCGGGGATACGTTTCGCCCCGATGTGGATGATGCCTTTCAGGAAGGTGCCTGTCGTAATCACAACAGAAGGCGCACGATAGATCTCGCCCTTCAGACCGACGACGCCAGCGACATGATCGTCCTCCACAATCAGATCTTCGGCGCCATCCTCAAGGATTGTCAGGTTTGGATAGTCGGCGAGTTCCGCCTGCATGGCGTCGCGGTATAGCTTCCGGTCGATCTGGGAGCGCGGCCCCCAGACAGCCGGACCCTTGGACCGGTTCAGCATCCGAAACTGGATGCCCGCCTTGTCGGCAAGACGCCCCATCAATCCGTCGAGCGCATCGATCTCGCGCACGAGATGACCCTTGCCGAGACCGCCAATCGCGGGATTGCAACTCATCTCGCCGATGGTCGCGCGCTTGTGGGTGACGAGCGCCGTACGGGCGCCGGTACGCGCCGAAGCCGCAGCCGCTTCGCAGCCGGCATGACCGCCGCCCACCACAATCACATCAAACTGGTTCATCTCGCTCATGGCGCTACTTCGGATCCGGGTTTCAGAAAGGCGCTATATAGCGGCTCGGCGCCTCAAACCCTAGGGGTCATTTGCCGATGCAGAACTGTGAGAACACCGCGCCCAACACATCTTCCACACCAACCGAGCCCACCACCGCGCCAAGATGCCGGATCGCCAGCCGCACATCTTCAGCGGCCAGCTCCGGACCGGTACCATGCTCCAGAGCTTCGCGTGCCGCGATGAGACAGGAAAGCCCGTCAACCAGACGCGCCCGGTGACGCGCCCGCGTAATCACGGGAGCTTCAACAGATGCGGCCTTGTTGGAGATGAAATCCGCCAGCGCTGCCTCGAGCTCCGGCACGCCATCGCCGTCTTTTGCGGAGATCTTGTGATCGTATTCTGGCAGTCCGGACGCCAGATCGGCATCGGCCTTGTTTACCACCACCATATCCGTCGATTGGCGGAAGGGGGAGGACAACACCCCCAGCTCCGGGGCACTTCCGTCAACCATGAACAGGCGCAAATCCGCCTCGGCCGCAACACGCTCTGCGCGGCGGACGCCTTCGGCTTCGATTTCGTCCTCTGTTTCGCGCAAGCCTGCGGTATCTGACAGCCAGACGATTTGCCCGCCCATGACACGGCGCACTTCGATCACATCGCGGGTTGTGCCGGGGCGAGACGTCACGATGGCGGCATCGCGCCCCGCCAGCCGGTTGAGCAGGGTGGACTTGCCGACATTCGGCGCTCCAATGATGGCAATACGAAAGCCGTCGCGGATCTTCTCTCCGATGCCTCGATCACCAAGCGCTTCCTCGATTTCGTGAATCAGTCGCGTCAGTTTCCGGATGACCGGCGCGGTCGTTTCTTCCGGGGCATCTTCCTCGTCCGGGAAGTCCACGACCACTTCGACCAGGGCAAGTATGCCCGTCAAATCCGCCCGCCACTGGTCATACTGTTCGGTAAGACCGCCCGTCAGCTGACGCAGCGCCTGCGCTTTCTGGGCGTTGGTCTCGGCTTCGATGATATCGGCGACGCCTTCGGCCTCGGTCAGGTCAATCTTGCCAGCTTCGAAAGCGCGGCGTGTGAACTCACCCGGCTCCGCAAGGCGCACACCGGGTTCACTCGTCAGTGTACTGATTGCGTGAGTGATGACCGCTGGGCCGCCATGAAGGTAAAGCTCCAGCGTGTCTTCGCCCGTGTAGGAATGCGGCCCCGGCATGAAGACGGCGAGGCCTTCATCAATGAGGGTGCCGTCTTCGTCGCGAAACTTGGTCAGCGTCGCGCGGCGCGGTTCAGGAAGGCCGCAATCGAGCAGGGCACCTGCCAGTTTCCAGATCCGGTCTCCGGAGAGCCGGATAATGCAGATCGCAGCAGGGGGCTGGCCCGAGGCGAGGGCGCAGATCGTATCGCGCTCGCTCATGGCCAGGCTCGCTCCGCTAGTTCTTCATCGCTTCGAAGAACTCATCATTGTTCTTCGTCTGACGCAATTTATCCAACAGGAAGTCGATGGCATCGTTCGTGCCCATCGGGCCGAGGATACGGCGCAGGATGTAGATCTTGGACAGCTGGTCGGGCGGCGTAATCAGTTCTTCTTTCCGCGTACCGGACTTCATGATGTCGATAGCCGGGAAGGTCCGCTTGTCGGCAATCTTGCGATCCAGCACGACTTCGGAGTTACCGGTGCCTTTGAATTCCTCGAAGATGACTTCGTCCATGCGGCTGCCGGTATCGATCAGCGCCGTCGCAACAATGGTCAGCGAGCCGCCATTCTCGACGTTCCGCGCGGCACCGAAGAAGCGCTTGGGACGCTGCAGGGCGTTGGCATCCACACCCCCGGTCAGCACCTTGCCGGAGCTTGGTACGGTCGTGTTATAGGCCCGGCCCAGACGGGTAATCGAATCGAGCAGGATAACAACGTCACGCTTGTGTTCGACGAGGCGCTTGGCTTTTTCGATCACCATTTCTGCGACCTGGACGTGACGGGTTGCCGGCTCGTCAAAGGTGGAAGCAACAACTTCGCCCTTCACGGTGCGGCGCATGTCGGTGACTTCTTCCGGACGTTCATCGATCAGCAGGACGATCAGGTAACATTCCGGATGGTTTTCCTCGATGGCCGAGGCGATATTCTGCAACAGCACCGTCTTACCTGTCCGCGGCGGCGCAACGATCAGGGCGCGCTGGCCCTTACCAATCGGCGCAACAATATCGATGACCCGACCAGAACGATCCTTGCGGGTCGGATCATTGCTTTCCATGCGCAGGCGCTCTTCAGGATAGAGCGGCGTGAGGTTGTCGAAGTGAACTTTCTTGTTGGCCTTGTCCGGTTCTTCAAAATTGATCCGCGACACGTCTGTCAGCGCAAAATAACGCTCACTGTCCTGCGGGGCCACAATCGGGCCTTCGACCGTATCACCTGTGCGGATATTGCCCTTCTTCAGGACTTCCGGGCTGACATAGATATCGTCCGGACCGGGCAGGTAGTTGGATTCCGGCGAGCGCAGGAACCCGAACCCATCGGTCAGCACTTCCAGCACGCCCTGGCCGGTGATTTCCACTTCGCTGTCAGCGAGTTCCTTGAGGATGGCGAACAACATGTCCTGCGTCCGCATGGACGAAGCATTCTCGATCTCCAGCTCCTCGGCATAAGCGAGCAATTCCTCTGGCGACTTCGCCTTGAGGTCGCTGAGTTTCACACTGGTGATGTCGTCGAGCATGGAAGATGCCATGGATGAATTCCGGATAAGGGGCTTCTGTGATGGTCGCAGGAGCCGGATTTTGAAATCGGGGGGTCTTCGCCCGCGCAAGGACTGCGCAGCGGTTTCGGTGCATATGGGGCCAGAAGGCCCAAATCGTCAAGGGGGCGGACGCGGGAGCGCCTAGAACGGCCGGACAATCACCATGATGACAATCCCGATCAGCAGAAGGAATGGCACCTCGTTCAGCATGCGCAGGCGCTTGGCCGTGATGCCATCACCGCCCCGGTCAATCTTTTTGCCGATGCCGATGAAATAGCCATGCAGGCCGGACAGGATCAGGACCAGCAAGAGTTTTACATGCATCCAGGGCATGCTGAGCAGCGACGGGTTCAGCCACAGCATGGTCAGGCCGAAAATCCAGACCAGGATAAGACTTGGGTTCAGGATGACCTTGCGCAATCTGTTCGAAGCATCCTTCATCGTTTCGAACAAGGGCTCGCCCGGTCGGCTGGAAAGCTGGTGAATCTTGTAGCGCGGATAGACGAGCAAGCCGGCCATCAACGCGATCACGAACACAACATGTGCGGCTTTCACCCAGAGATACGGCATCAGGCGGTTTCCTTACGGACAGGATTGGCACGCTGGCCTACTTGCGGATGGGGCAGGCGGTTCGGGCACTTCTTCCAATCGGTCGGACAGAGCCGGGAGCCGGCACAGGACCGGATTGTCAGGTCTTCGGAGAGTGTTTGCATGACCTGGTCGCGCAGCATGGAAATGAATTCCTCATGCACGCCCAGCGCTTCGACCCGCGTATAGCTCGCGGCGCCATGTTCTTCGGCGACGAGGCGATATTCCTCGCCCAGTTCAACCAGGGTTTCGATATGTTCCGAGACAAAGGCGATCGGCGCGATCAGGATGTTCTTTCCATCCTTTGCGGCTTTCTCGACTTCTTCTTCGGTGGGCGGCCCGATCCATTTCAGCGGCCCGACACGCGACTGGTAACATGGCACAATTTCCCACTCGGACGGCACGCGACCAGCGACCATCTCGGCCATGGTCTCGCACTGCCATTGATAGGGATCCCCATCCTTCACGATCTTTTCGGGCAGGCCATGCGCGGACAGCAGCAGCCGGACATTATCTGGCTCGCCTGCCTCCTTATGGGCTTTCATGATCTGATCGACATGCGCCGAAATCAGTCCTTCGGCGAACGGGTAGCAACAGATTGTCTTGGCAGGGCCCTTGTAGGCCTTGTTCCAAGCGGTGAGGGATGAACCCGTCGTTGTGGTGGAGAATTGCGGATAGAGCGGCAGCAGGATCACGTCATCCGCCCCCCAGGCTTTCACGTCGGCTGCGGCTTCTTCCGCGAAGGGGTGCCAGTAGCGCATGGCGATGAAACAGCGGACCTCGTCGCCCGGCAGTTTCTCCGTCAGGGCAGCGGTAAGCGCCTCGGCCTGTTTTTCCGTTTCCGGCAGCAGCGGAGAACCACCGCCGGCATCCATCATGGCGTAGTTCTTGATCACAGATGGTGCGCGGGTCGTGGAGATGACCCGCGCCAGGAACCAGCGAACGGGCAGGGGCGCCGTAATGATGGCAGGATCCCGGAACAGATTCTTCAGGAAGGGCTGCACGGTCTTGTCTGAATCCGGTCCTCCCAGATTGAACAGAACAATTGCGATCTTGCGGCCCATGAATCCTAGCCCTTTCGAATGATTTCCAGCACGCGCTCGACATGCGCGATCGGTGTTTCCGGCCGGATGCCATGTCCGAGATTGAACACGTGCGGCCGACCTGTGTAGGCTGAGATAAGTTCGCGAACCCGGTCGTCGAGTCTCGGACCGCCTTCAATCAGCAGCAGTGGGTCAAGATGTCCCTGTACCGGGAAACCCGCAGGCAGGGCGCTGTTCACGAAGGATGGGACGGCCGCGGTGTCGAGACCGACAGCTGTAACGCCTGTCTCCTGGACATATTCCGGCAGCATTGCTGCGGCGCCGCGCGGGAACCCGATGATCGGCACGGTGATGCCCATGTCCCGCAGGCGCGCAACCAGCTTCTTTGTCGGGGCAATGATGACTTCCCGGAAGATATTGTTCGGAAGGCCCTCGGCCCAGCTGTCGAACAGCATCAGGACGTCTGCGCCGGCTTCCACCTGCGCCGCCATATAGTACGCGGTAGCCTCACTGATGAGATCCAGTACCGCAGCGAGTTCATCTGGCTTGCCATGCGCCCATCGCCAGGCAAGCGACTTGTCCGTCTTGCCGCGGCCTTCGATGGCATAAAGCCCAACGGTCCAGGGCGAGCCGGCAAAGCCTATCAGCGCTGTGCCCTCTGGCAGGGAGGCTTTCACACGAGACACGGTTTCGTAGACAGGCGACAATCGATCTGCCGCCTTCTGGGGCGGGACAGCAGCCAGATCCGATGCTTGCTTGATCTGCTGGACGATTGGGCCAACACCCTTTTCGAACCGCACACCCAGGCCCATCGCATCGAGGATCAGCAGGATGTCGGCGAACAGGATGGCAGCGTCCATGCCATAGCGGCGAACAGGCTGCAGCGTGGCTTCAGCTGCCATGGAAGGTGTGTAGCAGAAATCGAGAAAGTCTTTGGCCCGGCTTCTCAGCTCGAGATATTCCGGAAGGTGTCGACCAGCCTGTCGCATCATCCATACCGGAGGCGGGGAGACCATTTGTCCCTCGAGTACCTGAATCAGCTTAGGCTTGGTGTTCATGCCTCAGGCCCCCTTCCATCCCAAAATCAAACAAAGCCCGTCAGGGCGCTTATAACTATTAGACCGTGTAATTCGTGGAGAAAGGCCACACACAGGAATTGTCCAGCTAAATCCACAGGGGAGTCACAGGGTGTCGCACCCCGGTAAGGTTTCGTTAACTGTCGGTTTTACCGAGGTTAACGAGGGGTTAACACCCCAGCTGGAGTCACAGGTGCGAACGAAAGGGGATTCTGCCGGAGTCGAATTCTCGGGCTGTGACTCGATTGTGAATCCATTTGGGGGAATTCCTCTATCCACAGAGGAGTCACAGGTCTTGTGTGTTTCGCCAACCTCGGCAACACAGGGGGCATGAACAAGCCACCCGCCCGTCTCAGCATATATTTCAATGTCCACTTGGTATCTGACAGTACCGGTGAGACCCTGAATGCCATCCAGCGCGCGGCCTGCGCCCAGTTCCAGAACGTACAACCGCTGGAGCACAATTACTATCTCGTCCGGTCCGAACGCCAGCTTGAGCGCGTGATGCGCGAGATCGAAGCTGCGCCCGGCGTGGTCTGGTACACGATTTCCGACGAGACCTTGCGGACAAAGCTGGAAGCCTTTTGCCGCGAGCGCGGTGTTTCCACTCTGCCGGTGCTGGATGCATCCGTAGCCATGCTCGGCCGGCATCTGGGAGTATCGGCTAATCGGATCGTCGCCGGTCAGCATGCGCTGGATGATGACTATTTCGAGCGTATGGAAGCGATCAATTTCACGCTGGCCCATGATGATGGCCAGAATGTCGACGGGTTGCGCAATGCCGACGTGATCCTGTTGGGGGTCAGCCGGACCTCGAAGACGCCGACAAGTGTCTATCTTGCGAACCGCAAGGTGAAGGCAGGCAATATTCCGCTCGTTCCCGGCGTGCCGCTCCCAGGCTTTGTGGAAGAACTCGGGCCCAAGGGCCCGTTGATCGTTGGCTTGAAAATCAGCGCCGAGCGCCTTGTCCAGATCAGGCGGCAAAGACTGATCTCCCTGCAGGAAGACGAACACACGATCTATGCTGATGAGGCCGCGGTGCGCGATGAAGTCACGCAAGCCAACCGCCTGTTCCAACGCAACAAGTGGAAGACGATCGATGTGTCCCGCCGGTCGGTCGAGGAAACCGCCGCCGCGATCTTGAACCTGCTGAATGAGCGGAATACCCAACTATGAGCCAGCGCATCATTCTGGCCTCCGGCAGCCAGAGCCGCCGCGCTGTACTGGCTGCAGCTGGCGTCGAGGCTGAAACCATCAAGCCGCATGTGGACGAGGATGCCGCGAAGGCGTCTTTCCGCGCGAGCGACATGAAAGTGCGCGACCAGGCCATGCAACTCGCGGAGCTGAAATCCGTGAAGATCTCCATGCGCGAGCGGGGTTTGGTAATCGGCTGCGACCAGATGCTTTCGCTCGACGGGGAAGCCTTCGACAAGCCCGTTGACCTTGCGGAGGCGCGCAATCATCTGGTGAAATTGTCTGGCAAGGCGCACACGCTGGAAACCGCGATTGTCATCAGCGAAGAGGGCAAGCCGGTCTGGCGCCATCTGGCCCGGCCGAAACTGACCGTCCGCAAGCTGAGCGACCGATTCATCGACACCTATGTCGACACGGTGGGGGAGCCACTCCTTTCCACGGTCGGCGCTTACCAGCTCGAAGGGCTCGGCGCGCAATTGTTCACCCGGATCGAAGGCGATTATTTCTCGATCCTCGGTCTGCCCTTGCTGCCGCTTCTGGATTATCTGCGCACACGCGGAGTTTTGCTGTCATGACCAAGCTTTACGGGGTCGTTGGTGATCCGGTCAGCCATTCCCTGTCGCCGGTAATCCACAATGCCTGGATTCGCGAGCATGGCCTGGATGCGACATATGAAGCGCTGCACGTGCCGAAAGGCGAGTTCGAATCCGGGCTGTCTTCGCTGGAAGACCGGCAAGCGTTGGGGCTGAACATCACGCTGCCGCACAAGGAAGCCGCCATTGAGCTTGCCGAGAGCGCGAGCGAGGTAGCCCGCAGGATCGGCGCGGCCAACACGTTGGTCCGGCTCAAATCCGGCGGGTGGCTCGCGGAGAATACGGACGCGCCCGGCTTCACGGAATCGCTGGCACAGGCAAACATCGAGATCGCCGACCAGAATGTCTGTCTCCTGGGAGCAGGGGGCGCTGCCCGTGCAGTCGCACTGGCCCTTTCCGACATGCGAGCAACGCTGACAATCTGCAATCGCACACAGTCGCGGGCCGAGGAGCTGGTGAAGCATCTGAACATCAATGCGGATATCCGGGGACTCGAACACGCAGAAGCCGAGATGGGCAAGGCGGATGTCGTGATCAACACGCTGAGCCTCGGCCATACGGGCCGGACGCTGGACTTTCCGGAAGGCAAGCTGCGCACTTTCTATGACATTTCCTATGGCAAGCCCGCCAAGGCAATGCTGGAACAGGCCGAGGCTGCTGGCTGGAAACCGCTAGACGGGTTGAGCATGCTGGTCGCGCAGGCCGCGTTCAGCTTCGAACTCTGGTTCGGCATCCTGCCGGACATGGAATCCGCACTGGCTCGCTGTCGCAAGCTGGTGGAGGCAACGACATGATCATCCTTGGACTGACCGGATCAATTGGCATGGGCAAGTCTGCCACGGCGAGCCTGTTCCGGGACGAGGGCGTGCCTGTCTATGATGCCGACGCGGCTGTCCATGCACTCTATGCCAAGGGCGGCGCCGCGGTGGAGCCTGTCGAAGCGGCCTTTCCGGGGGTGACCGTCGACGGCGCGATTGATCGGATGGCTCTGCGGGAACGCGTGTTGGATGACGCCGAAGCCATGCGCCGGCTGGAAGCCATTGTGCATCCGCTGGCTGGCGATGCGCAGAAACAATTTCGCGATAAGGCTCGCGATGCCGGCGCACCCTTTGTCCTGCTGGATATTCCGTTGCTTTATGAAGCGGGCGGCTATGCTTATTGCGACTATGTTACCGTGGTGACGGCACCAGCAGAAGTGCAGCGGGAACGCGTGCTGTCGCGACCGGGCATGACAGAGGATACGTTCGAGTCGATCCTGGCGCGCCAGATGCCAGATGCTGACAAGCGGGCGCGGGCGGATTTCATCATCTCGACAGGACATGGTTTCGAGTTTGCAACCGACTGTGTCCGCGCGATAGTATCCCTGATGAATCGCTTGGTTGAAGAGGCAAATTCATGAGTGAAGACATTCGCGAACTGGCGTTCGATACCGAGACCACCGGCCTGCATCACCTGGAAGGGGACCGGGTGATCGAGATCGGCGCGGTTGAGATGATCAACCACATCCCGACGGGACGCACATTCCGGACGCTGATCAACCCGAAACGCTCGGTGTCCGAGGATACGGTCCGCATCACCGGGATCACGGATGATGATCTGAAGGACGCGCCTTACTTCGAGCACCCCTCCGTTGTAGACGCGTTCCTGGAGTTCATGGGCGACGCCATTCTTGTGGCGCACAATGCCGGGTTTGACCGGAACTTCCTGAACATGGAGCTGGAGAAATGCGGGCGCGCGCCCATCCCGACCGATCGCTGGATCGATACGGCGATGATGGCGCGGAAGAAATATCCGGGCGCGCCGGCGAACCTCGACGCGCTCTGCCGCCGGTTTGAAATCTCGCTGGAAAGCCGGACATTCCACGGCGCGCTGCTCGATAGCCAGTTGCTGGCGAGCGTCTATCTCGAACTGCTCGGCGGGCGGGCACATGCCTTTACGTTCGAGAGCGAGGAAGAATTGAGCCGGAGTGAGCGGAAGCGCTCTGCGCGTCAGCGGCCGGAGCCGCTTCAGTCTTTCATCCTGGAGGAAGAGCGCGCCGCCCATGCTGCCTTTGTGGACAGTCTGGGCGATGACGCGATCTGGAAGAAGGTCGGCTGATCAGGCCTGACCGGTTTCGCCGCCGGATGGCGCAGCCGCGCCGCCTTCAGTTCCGGCGCGCTGGTATTGCGACTGGTAGAGCTGGACGAAGTCGACCGGATCGATCAGCAGTGGCGGGAAGCCACCTTCGCGGGTAATCTCGGCAATGATACGGCGTGCGAACGGGAAGAGCAGGCGCGGGCACTCGATCAGCAGCATCGGTTCCATCTGGCCCTGCTGGGCATTCTGGATCTGGAACAGGCCAGCATAGTCGAGTTCGCAGATGAACAGGACGGTCTGTTCGGCCGTCGCTTTTGCGGACAGCTTCAAGGACACTTCATAGAGGCCGTTGCCGTCTGCATGGGGCGTCGCGCCGACATCGATGCCGAGATCGATATTGGGCTGGGCCTGGACCGGACCGTGGCCGGGATTCTCGAATGACAGATCCTTGATGTACTGCCCGAGGACCCGCATGGCAGGGGCCTGAGGCGGTGTACCCTGCGGTTGGGGGTTTTGCGGTGCGCTGGCATCTGTCATGCTGAATCCTCCCTGAATCTGAAGCCGCGCGCCTAGCATGTGGCCCCGTCAGGCGCAACGTATCACTGGCATCATGGGGCCGTTCGTCCTATTTAGGTAATTACGTAATGCATCGGAGGAAGTTACGCGTTCATGTTTGATCCTGTGATCCAGGTTGTCATCCTTGCGGCCATCGCCCTGTTTGTCCTGTTCCGCCTCTACACGGTGCTGGGACGCGGCGAGGACAATTCCCCTGTGCAACGTACCGAACCCCAGCCCAAGTCGCGGCCCGTGGATACCGGCGCAAGTGACTTGCCGCTGCCGAATGCCGACAATGAGCGTCCGATCTTTACAGGTCCGGCCGCCGGTGGGCTGGAAGACATCTACAATGCCGACAACAGCTTCAACGAGCCGAGTTTCATGCGCGGCGCGAAGGCGGCGTATACGATGATCGTCACGGCCTTTGCTGCAGGCGACCGCGCGACGCTGCGCCCGCTACTGGATGACGACGTCTATGAGGCCTGGGACCAGGCCATTACCGACCGCGAGACAAACGGGACGTCCGCCTTTGACCTGTTGCGTATCCGGCGCGCTGAAATCGAGAGCGCCGAAATGGACGGCAACATGGCCCGCATCTGGGTGCGCTATGAAGCCGAACTCGGCGATGGCGAGACCACGCGCACGGCTCGTGAGCTGTGGGCCTATATGCATGATGTGACCGCAAATGATCCCAACTGGATTCTGGATGACGTGGAAGAGGCCAAATAGGCAGCCTTCCACCGGAAAGCGCGCATCCGGGGCGTGACAGGCCGCCCGAAAGCATTCCATAAATGGCGCCATGCATCGCCGTCTCCTCCTGCTTGCCAGCGTGCTTGCCCTGGCCTCGTGCCAGTCTGCGCCGCCACCGCCGGCTCCGTCGCCCAAGCCGTCGCCGACCCGGCCGGTCGATGTTGCGCCCCTGCCACCTGCCGCCATTGAGCGTCCGGCGAGCTTTCGGGAGCTGCCGCATTGGGATGCGGCGTCGATTGAATTGCCGCTCAGCGCGTTCAAGCGATCCTGCGTGAAACTGCAGGACCGGTCGGCGGGCGATTACATGGCCAATGTCGCGCCCTGGGCCGGGTATGTTGCCGAATGGCTGCCGGTCTGTGATGCGGTGAACGAGGCCGTGGATGATGAGAGCGCGCGGCGCATTCTGGAATCCCTGTTCACCCCCGTTGAAATCATCGACCCGAACGGCAACAGCCGGTTCACCGGATATTTCGAGCCGCTTTACGAGGCGCGCTACACGCCGACACCGCCCTTTACCGAGCCTGTCCCTGCGCTGCCGGCGGACCTGGTGCCGAATGGCGCGAGCCCGAAACAGCGCCTGCGCAATGGCAGCCTGAGGCCCTACCCCTCCCGCGCGGAGATCACGACCTCCGGGGTCAGCGCGATTGCCTATGCCCATCCGGCGGATGTGTTCTTCCTGCAGATCCAAGGCTCGGGCCGGCTGAAATTCCCGGACGGACGGACCGTGCGCGCCAGCTATGCCGCGCATAATGGCCACCCGTTCCGCTCCACCGCCAACTGGCTGATGGAGACGGGCCGGATCACGGCGGGCGAGGCGAGCATGCAGGGCATTCGCGCCTGGATGGACCGGGCCGGGCCGATCGAGACGCGGATGGCGATGAACCAGAATCCCCGCTTTGTGTTTTTCCGCGCCCTGCCGGAAGGCGACCCGATGCTGGGGCCGGAAGGCGCGCAGGCCGTGCCGCTGACGCCGCTCTCTTCGATGGCGGTCGACACCGACATTCACCCGCTGGGCGTGCCGATGTATGTGCAGACCACAGCGCCGGGCCTTGGCGGGGATTGGGCCGGGCTGCTGGTCGCGCAGGATACGGGCGGCGCGATCAAGGGCGCGGTGCGCGGAGACCTCTATTTCGGCACCGGGCCGGAGGCGGGCGAGCGCGCGGGCACGATGAATGCGCCGGGGCGGCTCTGGGTGTTCCTGCCCAAGGCAGTTGCGGCGCGGATCAACAGCACTGACATGGCGGCGCTTGGGTTCCAGGCCGGCACGCCCTAGGTTGCGGCCATGACCAAACGCCGCCTGACCCCGGAAGAATCCCGCGCCTGGGCACGGGTGGCGAGCACGATCAAGCCGATCGGCCCGGCGCAGGACAGCCTCGAGGATTTCGAGCGCGCGCTGGAAGCGGGCGAGCCGGTCTCGCCCAACCGATCCCGCAATGCCTCAGCCGCGGGCCTGATCGCCGCCGCAGGGCGGGCCCCGGAAAAACCGAAGGCCACGGCGCGCGCGGCCGACCGCAAGGGCGAGAAACGCGTCAAGCGCGGACGGCTGGAACTGGCCGGGAAGATCGACCTTCACGGCCATACGCAGGCGTCTGCCGACGCGATGCTGAACGCCTTCCTGCAGCGCAGCCGGGCCGAGGGCGCGCGCTGCGTGCTGGTGATTACAGGTAAAGGACGCGGGGGCGAGGGGGTGCTTCGGCGGAATTTCCTGGACTGGGTTCAGGGGCCTCAGGCGAGCCATCTGGTGTCGGGCTATTCAGAGGCGCATGTGCGTCATGGCGGGGCGGGGGCGTTCTACCTGTTTCTTCGGCGGGCCTGAAGTGTTCTTCCAGACGCCGCAAGCTCGCTTCCCTGTCGCGTTGCATTTCGGCATATTCCTCGGAAAGCACATAGGCGATCTCTTCCCTCGGATCCTTTTCCTCGCGCTCATAGGCATCCGGAATGCTGTAATATTCAAAGGCGACCTCGCGCGCCGTCTCATCCTTTCCGGCAAGGGAGAACAGGTGGGCCACGCGTGCCCGGAGGTTGGCGGTCTCCCATTCGAACATTTTGTCAGGCGCCTTGCGGCGGCGCGTATGGCGTCTGGGCATGGGGGCTTCTTCCTCCTGCACGTTTGGCCGGACTGGCGCTCACCATCCGGGTATCTCCTGGTCGGCCCTTGAAGAGCCGTCGGCGCGGCAGGCGCCGTGGCGCTCCGCCTTGGATTTGTAATGGCTACGGATTGGAGCGTTACCGCCCGCCGCGCCGAAGGATGGGGGTTCAGGACCCTGCCGGGGCTGGACACACTACACCGCCATGACGCGTTGCCGGAGGAGACTGTCTCCGGCCGGGCGGGGAGGGCTTCCCCTCCCACAGACACCCGGTGCAAGGCCCGCGGGAATTCCTCCACCACGTTTTGGCGTGGCTCCCCCTCACTGGACCAGGATTCCTAGGCACAGCCCGGCCGTTACCTCCGGACAATGCCAATCCATCCTTCCTGCCCCCCCAACCAGAACGGTACCTGATCCGGCTCCTGTGAGGGCAGACGCATAGTATGCTGCGGGGAGTTATCAGACGGATTCGATCCGCGCGTAGGGCGGGTCATGACCCGCCATGCCGCGAGACCGGATGGCGGGTTACGCGTTGCTAACCCGCCCTACGAGGGGGTGGAGCCAGCGGCACGAGACTCCGGTATCCGCCGGAGGGGCGGGGAGAGGAGATGTTGTCATCCCGGAAAATCCGACAGGATTTATCCGGGACCCAGTCTCTCAGATCGCGCCCTCGCTCTGCTGGGTCCCGGATATTTGCTGGCGCAAATTCCGGGATGACAGGAAAAGCGTTCTCAGACCGGCCTTGCATAATACGCAACCGCATAGTCCGGTTTGTAGCGTTTCTCGCCGACGCGGGCGAAGCCGAGGCGGGTGTGGAATTTGTGCGAGCCCGGATTGTCCGGGTCTGTGTTCACTTCCGCGCCGAGCCATTGGCGGCCCTTGGCGATGTCGAAGGCCGCATCATAGAGGCGCTGGCCGAGGCCCTGTCCGCGCGCGGCCTCGGATATGGCGATCCGGTCAACATAGAGCAGGTCGCAGCCTTGCTCTGCTTGCCACGCCTCGAACCAGCGGAGATTGGCGCTCTCATAGGCCAGCGTGCCGGGCTCGATCAGAGTGATGAAGCCGAGCGGCGCGCCGTTCGCGTCTGTCGCGACGAGGCAGGTGGCGAGGTCAATCCAGCGCCTCAGGCCCTCAGCCGAGTCCTCATGCCCCACACCGGGCGTCGAAGCCTGGTTGATGGCGTAGAGGGCAGGGAGGTCGGAAGGGGTGTAGGGACGGATGGGCATGGGCCGCGATGTGGCGCATGCAGTGAAGGATAGCAAGTCTGGAATGATTGAGTCCAAACCACCGAGGGATGCTTACCGAGACGCAATCTCGCGTTCTTTCGCGGTCAGGCTATTTACAGTCTGATCGCAGGCTCCGGGCTCTTCCTCCTGATAAGCGTACAACATCGGAGTATAGATTACGTCATCATCTTCCATGACGGTTGTTACCGCGCCGATATAGTTCATTACGGCCTCGGATTTTTCCCCTGTGAGTATACCGGACAATAGTGCACTCAGAGCTCCAAGCGTGGTGCTGGTACCGCCGCTAAGTCCACTGTCGCTGACGCGGACAGTTGCCGAAAGTCGACTATTCTTCTTGGTGGCTTCAATAGCCAGATTAAAGAAACTGGGTGAAAAGCCCCAGTTTCGATTGCGGTTGACAACGTCCGCCCGAACTTGAGAAAATATTCCTACCCGACCGACGCCGTTTCCATTGGGACAGGGAATGTTGATGTATTTCTCAATCATGAAGTCCAGTCGGTACTTCCCTTTCTTCAAGTTGCGCGACCCAAGAACGGGAATCCCGATGTTACTTTCCTGATCTACTTGCACGAGATAAATGTGTGAGCGGTATTGTTGCCGATCAATTTCGTCTCGCCATTTCTCATCTTCCCAGTCCGGATGAAGAGGTCTTGCGTCTACTGGCGCTAGGTAGCGAATTGGCGAATCTTCTCCAATGCCAAGTGTTGGCAGAGTATCCAGACTGGCTGCTAAGGTTGAATCACCGCTTGTCCCTGTCATGCCCGCACAGCCCGTCATGGTGACTGCGAAGCAAAGTGCATAAATTGCTTTTTTCATTTCATTTCCCACCCTTTCCATTAGAAAGAGTATTGCTCGCAATGAATACTCTTTCAAGGGGAAAATAAAATCCTGTGGAAGAGATTGCGCCTCATTGCTTCTGTCGCGAAAGGCCGAGGCGAGTATGGTCGATCAGTTCTTCCCAAACTTTCTATCTCTGCCCGCCAGCAGGCGCAGCCTCAACGCATTCAGCTTGATAAAGCCCTCTGCGTCTTTCTGGTCGTAGGCGCCGTGGTCGTCCTCGAAGGTGACGATGTCTTCCCGGTACAGAGAATAGGGGCTGGAGCGGCCGGTGAGGTAGGCTTGGCCCTTGTAGAGCTTCAGTGTCACTTCGCCGGTGACCCAGCGCTGGGAATGGTCGATGGCGGCCTGCAGCATTTCGCGCTCCGGGCTCCACCAGAAGCCATTATAGATCAGCTCCGCATAGCGCGGCATCAGCTCGTCCTTCAGATGCGCGGCGCCCTTGTCGAGCGTGGCCTGTTCGATGCCGCGATGCGCCGTCAGCAGGATGGTGCCGCCGGGCGTCTCATAGATGCCGCGGGACTTCATGCCGACAAAGCGGTTTTCCAGGAGGTCGAGCCGGCCGATGCCATGCTTCTTGCCATAGGCGTTCAGCGCGGTGAGCAATGTGGCGGGCGACATGTCCTCGCCATTGATGGAGACCGCATCGCCGCGCTCGAAGCCGATCGTGATGATCTCGGCTTCGTCGGGCGCGTCTTCCGGGCTGATCGTCCGCATGTGGACGAATTCCGGCGCCGGCTCTGCCGGGTCTTCCAGAACCTTGCCCTCGGAGGAGGAGTGCAGCAGGTTGGCATCGACGGAGAAGGGGGCCTCGCCGCGCTTGTCCTTGGTGATCTCGATGCCGTGCTGTTCGGCGAAGGCGAGCAGATCCGTGCGGGATTTGAAATCCCAGTCGCGCCACGGGGCGATGACCTTGATGTCCGGGTTCAGGCCATAATAGCCGAGCTCGAAGCGGACCTGGTCATTGCCCTTGCCGGTCGCGCCATGACAGACGGCGTCAGCGCCGACCATGTCCGCGATCTCGATCTGGCGCTTGGAGATCAGCGGCCGGGCAATCGAGGTGCCGAGCAGGTAGACGCCTTCATAAAGGGCATTGGCGCGAAACATCGGGAAGACGAAGTCGCGGACGAATTCCTCGCGCACGTCTTCGATGAAAATGTTCTCCGGCTTCACCCCGGCGGCAAGCGCCTTGGCGCGGGCAGGCTCCAGCTCCTCGCCCTGTCCGAGGTCTGCGGTGAAAGTGACGACTTCGGCGCCGAATTCCGTCTGCAGCCATTTCAGGATGATCGACGTGTCCAGTCCGCCGGAATAGGCGAGCACGACTTTTTTCGGAGCGGAAACGGACATGAATTTGTACCTTCTATGGGGCCTGCTGATTGCGGGGATGCAATAGGAGGGAAAGCCCGTCCTGACAAGCGCTGCCCACGATCCGGGCGTTCACGCAACTCTCACAAGACTCTTTGCCGGGAGGGATAGTTTGATCTCGGTTAACGCGATATAGTCGGGCCGTTAAGGTTAAGGTAGGCAGAGGGGGGTTAGATAGGGTCATGCTTGAGACGCACATGACAGATGGGCACGAGCCCGTTTCCCTTCTTCCCGATTCCCTTCGCCGCGCCGTCCTGGACAGTGTCCATGAGCGTGTGGACGCGCCGTTGCGGCCTGCGCCCGAAGCCTCCTTCCGCGAGCGGCTGGAAGCGCGGCGTGCCGTGCGGCCCCAGTCCACGCTGGCGATCACATCCGGCATTCAGTATCCAACGCTGGAGTCGGGCCGTGCCCGCTCTGCGCCGATACGTACGGCCAGGCCGAAGCGGCCCGTGAATGCGGTGACCGAGCCGCAGCCGCGTCGTGCGCCGATGCTGATGAAGGCAATGTCCTCCATGGGCGGCGCCCTGCCGGCGATCACCCTGTCGAACGGCCTCAGCCTTGGCGGCGGGGGTGGCGACGATGATTCCCGCATGGGCGAGCGGCTGTCGAAATTGTCCCAACTCGCCTTTGCCGGGCTGGCCGTGCTCGGCTTTGCGGGCCTCTCTTTCATGGCGGCCGACAATGCGCTGACTGGCAATGACACGGCCGATGGCGACGAGGATGCGGCGGCGGCGGAAACCCGCGCGGCCCTGAAAGCGGCGACCAGCCAGCGCATTACCTCCAGCCAGGCCTCTGCCCTTGCCATGGCGAGCGCCTCTGCGCCGGTGGATGGGGCGGCCCAGCCCTGGTTCGATTACAAGGCCATCGCGTTTGACATTGCCGCGCGCAACGAGGCGCAGGTCGAGGCCCAGCGCGCCGCCGAAATGGCTGCTTCCGCTGAGGCTGAACGCCGCGCCGCTGCCGCCATCGCAGAAGCCGAAGCCCAGCAACTCGCCGAAGAGCAGCGCCTTGCGCGCCTCGCCGAAGCGACCCGCCTTGCCGATGCGACTGCCGAAAAGCGCCGCCTTGCGGAAGAGGAAGCGGCCCGCGTGGCCCGGATGGAAGCGATCCGTCAGGCTGAGCTGGACGCAGAGCAGGCCGCCGCCCTGCGCGCCGAGGCGACCCGTCTCGCCGAACTGGAAGCGCGCCGTATCGCCCATGCCGAGGCCGAGGCCATGCGCCTTGCCAATCTGGAAGCCGACCGTCTTGCCGAGGCCCGCCGGGTGGCCGCTGCGGAAGTGCAGGCGCTGCGCGCGCCGGTGCAGTATGTATCGATGGCCAATGCGGTGAGCCTGCCGGTCGCGCCGACGCCGCAGGTGAAGCCGCTGGTGCGGACACCAGAAGCGAAGCCAGCTGCGACCTGGGCCGCCTATTCAGGCCCGATGCCGACCACGGCGTCGCTGAAACCTTCCAGGCCCCTGGTACTGGTTGCGCAGACACCGGTCGAGCGCGCCGCGCCGCCGGCCCTGAAGCCGAACGCGGCCCATGTGCGCGCCTTTGACCGCCCGGTACCGGTGCAGCAGGCGTCGCAAAAAGTCGAAGCCTTCATGGCCGAGCGCGTGCAGCGCACCGCGGATGCGCCTGTATCCGAGGTGGCGCTTGAGGCGCTGCAGGCCGAGTTCCTGACGATCGTGAATTCCGCGCAGGATGGCACGGTCTCGGAGATTGCCCTGCCAGAGGGCGGACGGATGGAGATCACCATCGAGCAGACCACGACGCGCGAAGCGAGCCGTCCGGTGCTGAAAACGGTCAGCTATTCGGTCAGCGAATATCGCGCGGTACAGCGGTCCGTGACGGCGCAGGTTGATCGCAACGTGACGCTGACCTGCCGTGATCTCAGCTATGTCATTCCGGGCAAGGAGCGCGGCCGGTTCGCCGCGTGCGAATCCGGCAAGGGCGACTGGCTGATCGCGCGGGCGACCGAAGGCTCCAAATCAAGCATCTAGGCTTTGGCCATATCCTTGTGGTGGCGCTTGGCGCGCTTGATCAGGTGTTTCTCGACCACGCGGAAATTCTTGCGGTGGGACCGGAAGAAGAAGTCGAACACATCGCCCGCCAGCGGGACTGAGCCGATGACCACATCGACAACCAGATTCCAGATGATGTGGATGTGCGCCGTGATGGGCAGTTTGAGCCGCGCTGCGGTGCCGAGGGCATAAAGGCCTGCCGCGCCGGTGACGGCATCGCCTGCGACGGGGATAATGCCGAGCAGGGAGTCGAGACCAAACGGCACGCCCGCAATCTTGAAGCGCGTATCCATCAGATCCGAGAAGCGGTCAAAGCCGGCGATTTCGTCAGCGACGGTGCGCCCATTGGGCAAATGGAGCAATTCGGCTTCTTCGCGCGTAATCCGTGATGGCATAATCTGTCCCTTTGGTCCTTTCCAACAGTGGCCCAATATTGCGCCGCGCGTCAAAGCCTGCTGAATGGCGAGTATGGAAGACGCGCATGTCTACAAATTGCTGACCGATGACCAGTGGCGCGCAGCCGAGGCCTCCGGCGTGACCGATGTGCCCATCGACCGGGAGGATGGCTATGTGCATTTCTCTACGGCCGAGCAGGTCGGCGAGACGGCGGCAAAGTATTTTTCGGGCCTGAAGGATGTGCGGCTTGTCCGCTTCCCGGTGGACCGGTTGCCGCCACTCAAATGGGAAACGAGCCGGGGCGGACAATTGTTCCCGCACCTCTATGGCCGCCTGCAGATCGCCAAGGCCGATGCCGTCTGGCGGATTGCGCGCGGTGAGGATGGCGCCCCGGTCATGCCAGAGGATATGAATGATGAGCCTGACTGATCTCGGCGTTGCCATCATCAAGCTGCTGCCGCCAGAGGCGGCGCACACAGCAACGATCCGCCTGCTGAAGGAGCGGCTGGGCGTTCCGGTCAATCCGCCGGCCACGCATCCGACACTGGCGGTGAAGCTGCCGAAATCGGGACTCGCCCTGTCCGGGCCGGTGGGTCTTGCCGCCGGGTTCGACAAGAATTGCGACGTGCCGACTGCCATGTCGAAATATGGCTTCGGGTTTGTCGAGTGCGGCACGGTCACGCCGAAGCCCCAGGCGGGCAATCCGAAGCCGCGCCTGTTCCGCCTGAGCAATGACAAGGCGGTGATCAACCGGATGGGCTTCAACAATGAGGGGCTCGACAATTTTGTCGCCAACCTCAAGGCCTATTCCGGTGCCGTCCCGTTGGGCGCAAATGTCGGCGCGAACAAGGACAGTGATGACCGGGTTGCGGACTATGTGCTCGGCATCGAATCCGTTGCGCCTCATGCGGACTATATCACGGTCAATATATCTTCGCCGAACACGCCGGGCCTGCGCGGCCTGCAGGACAAGGCCTCGCTGGAAACGCTGTTGACGGCCTGTGGGGCAGCCGAGCGGGTGGGCAAGCCGGTCTTCCTGAAAGTGGCGCCTGATCTCGATCCGGAAGCGATTGCGGACATTTGCAATGTCATGCGCGGGCCGGGAGCGTGGCTGTCTGGCCTGATCGTGTCGAACACAACATTGGCGCGGCCGGACAGTTTGAAGAGTGTGCAGAAGGATGAGGCAGGCGGCCTGTCCGGCGCGCCGCTGATGGAGTCGTCCACGGAGATTCTGGCGGCGTTCGCGCGGGAACTTAAGGGCGAGTTCGACCTGATCGGCGCGGGCGGTATTGCCAATGGGGCGGATGCCTACCGCAAGATCCGGGCAGGGGCCCATGCCGTGCAGCTGTATTCCGCGATGATCTATGAGGGGCCGGGCCTCGCTGAGCGGATCAATCGCGAGCTTGTCCGCCTTGTGCAGGCAGACGGGTTCACGACGCTGGCTGAAGCCGTCGGGAAAGATCTCTGAACAGGCCCGGCATATAGGCGCCGAGCGCGGCTGCGCGGAACACATACATCATCAGGAAGGCGGACCAGACGCCGGTATTGCCCCAGGCTGGGCGGAGCAGCAGGTCTGCCCCGAGATAGAGCACGGCAGAGATGATGCCGGCATTGCGCAGGGCGCGGCCCTGTGTCGTGCCGAGGAAAAGACCATCCAGCTGCCATGCCGCGATGCCGAGCAGGGGCACGGCTGCGCAATAGGGGAGGTAAGCCAGGGTGGCGGCGCGGGCTTCCGGATCGCGGATAAAGGTCTCGATCACCCAGCCTCCGCCAAACAAATAGAGCAGCGAGATCGCGGCGCCGGAGATGAGGGCGAATTCGGTTGTCAGACGCATCGCGCGGGCAAGGCGTTTGCTGTCGCGCGCGCCATAGGCCTCGCCCGCCTCCTTCTCCGCGACGAAGGCAAAGCCGTCGAGGACGAAGGCGGCGACGGTGATGAATTGGAGCAGGACTTCATTGCCGGCGGTCACGGCGGTTGAGATCAGCGTGCCGGAACGGACGAACCAGGCAAAGCAGAAGACCAGCGCCAGCGTGCGGATCATGATGTCCCGATTGGCGGCGAACAGCGCGGTGAGCTTGTCGCGGTCCAGCAGGCGGGCATGGCCCCGGAAGGCGGGCGCGACGAGGATGAGACCAAAGCCGAGCGCAACCCATTCGGCGATGGCGGTGCCTGCGCCGATGCCGGTCGGCCCCCAATCAAGACCCGCGACGAACCAGGCGTCCAGCCCGGCATTGGTGCCATTCATGATGATCTGGAAAGCGAGCATCTGGCCGGTCTTCCCTGTGCCGAGCATCCAGCCGGTGACCGCGAGGCCCATGAGATAAGCCGGCGCGCCCCAGATGCGCGCATTGAAATATCCCTTGGCGAGGGATTCGACCGTCTGTGTGCCCTCAAAGGCCGCGAACGTGCCGATCTTCAAGAGGGGGGAGAGCAGGAAGAGGGTCACACCGATGGCGCCGCCGAGCATCAGCGCGCGCAGCAGGATGGCGCGGGATTCGGCCGTGTCGCCCTGACCATTGGCCTGCGCCGTCAGGCCCGTCGTCGACATGCGCAGGAAGCCGAAGCCCCAATAGATGAAACTGTAGGCAACCGCGGCGATGGCCACGGCGGCGAGGTCTGCCTTGTCCCCGAACCGGCCCATGATGGCCGTATCGACGACGCCCGTGGTGGCGGTCGCGGCCTGCGCCAGGATGATCGGCACGGCGAGGGAAAAGACTTTTCCGCGGGTCAGCATGCCCGCCGCTTAGCCTGATTGCCCGGCCGGGGCGAGGCCTATTCGGCGTGGAGCGCTGTGTAAAGCTCGCGCGCCTCGGGCAGGGCGATGAGCAGGTAGAGCGGGAAGGCGGCGGTGAGCAGGATCAGGACGAAGGGGACGAATTTCGCCGCGTCCGGCAGGCGCAATTCGTCCTGGATAACCGACATGAGGGTCAGCATCAGGCCAGCGAGGCCGAGCCCGGCAAGCGTGTCGCTCGGCCAGTGCGCGCCGAGATAGATGCGCGAGACGGCGATCATGACGGCGAGCAGGGCGAAGGCCGCCGCGAGCAGGAGGCCGGGCAGCTTGCGGAAGACGGCCAGCGCAAGCAGGGCCAGCGCGCCATAGATGAGCGCGGAATTGGTGGCGTGCCCACTCGGGAAGCTGAAGGATTCGACGCCGCCATAAAGGTCCACCGTTGGGCGGGGGCGGGCGATGGTCATCTTCAGCAGTTTCACGATGACCGGCATCAGCGCGAAGGCGGCGCCGAACAGGAGCGCCTCGCGCCAGGCCTTTGCCGCGAGCAGGGCGAGCACGGTCACCGAGGCGACAAAGATGAGGAAGCGGGAATCCCCAAGCCCGGTAATGGCCAGCATCAGAAGGTTCAGGGTTTCGGTGCGCAGGGCAGGGACGGCGTCGGTTATGGCGCGGTCAAACGCCCCCAGAGGCCAGAGGCCGGCCTCGCCCAAAGCGAGAGCGACGAAAACAAGCAGGCTGAGACTGGCGCACAGCCATTGGGTCCGGGAAAAATGCATGAGGCTTCAATACCTCAAGCGGCGTCCGGTTCCGAGCCCTGGCAGTGCGCCTTCCCGATCTTTGTTCTGGCTGACCCCGGCGAATGCCAATGAGTGCAGTTCCCAGGATGCAGGGCGGATGTCGGGATGTTTCAACTCTCAGCCAGGGCCAGAATTTTCATGCATGAATTGAGATTGCGTGCGGTAACGGCTCCGGCCTTGAGGAACCGGTCGAGCTTTTCTGCAGGTTTGGAGCGGCCAAACCCATTCGGCGTGTGGAGATAGAAAGTGTTTCCCGTCAGGAGGAAGTCTTCTCCCTGTGTGCACAGGGCCCGCAAACCGTCCGCATCCAGTGAGATGTCACCTGTGAGGAAGATGAGATGCAGGGTCTTGGGATCGGCCCCTGCCTCTGGAAAGGGATTGGCGGCGAGAGCAGCTCGTAGTTCGTCGACGGTCAGCAGCAGGACTGGCCGCTCCAGATCAAACTGCTCGCGCATCACCTTTATAATCAGGCTGGTCGCTGTCGCCCGGTCCTGATCGGACGTGAAAACGAGATTGCCGGACTGGATGTAGCTGCGCACACTCCCAAACCCGGCTGCCGACAGGGCGGCGCGGAAATCGGCCATGGGCAGCTTGCCCGTGCCCCCGACATTCACGCCGCGCAACAAGGCAATCCAGGTTTGCCCCATTGGCCTAGACCGGGTCGCGGGCGCGGAAGATCTCTTCGTCCAGTTCGCCTTCCCATTTTGCCACCGCCGTCGCGACGGTAAGGTCGCCCGTCACATTGGTCACCGTGCGCATCATGTCGAGGATGCGGTCGAACGGGAACAGGACGGCGATCACGACAACGATCTGTTCCGGCGTTGCGCCAATCACGCTGAGCGTGGTGGCGGCGAGGAACAGGCTGACCGATGGAATGCCGGCTGTGCCGATCGAGACGAGCGTCGCCATCAGGATGATGGTGAGATACATGCCCGCCGTCATCGGCGTGCCCATGGCCTGGGCCGCGAACAGGGCAATCACCCCCTGATAGAGCGCGGTGCCGTCCATGTTGATGGTCGCGCCAAGCGGCAGGACGGAGGAGGCAACCGGCTTGCCGATGCCGAGGTTTTCCCGCGCACAGGAAATCGTCATGGGCAGGGTCGCATTCGAGGACGAGGTCGAAAAGGCCACGGCCTGGGCGTCCACAACCCCTCTGAAGAAAGGCATGAGCGGCAGGCGCAAGCCGCCGCGAATGATCAGGCCATAGGTGATGGCGATGTGCAGGAAACAGGCGAGATAATGGGTCAGCGTCAGCTTGCCGAGGAAGACAAGAATGTCGAGCCCGCGCTCACCAAGGACCCAGGCCATCAGGGCGAACACGCCAAAGGGCGCGGTCTCCATGACAATCAGGGTCAGCTTCATGACCGCTTCGGCGGCGCTGTTGATGACGTTTGCCAGAGGCTTGCCGGCCTCGCCGGTCATCAGGATGCCGATGCCCAGCAGGATGGCAAAGAAGATGATCTGGAGCACATCACCATTGGTCAGGGCCGCTACGGGGTTGGTCGGGATGATGGAGAGCAGCGTATTCATCAGCTGTTCGCCGATGCTGCCCGGTTGCGGGTTCGCATCCAGTCGGGCCTTGGCTTCGGCAATGTCTGCGGCTGACGCAATCGAGAGGTCAAAGCCCGCGCCGGGCTGGATCAGCGTGCCCATGAGCAGGCCGAAACTGACGGCAATGACCGTAGTGCCCATATACATGAGCAGGGCACGGCCCCCGAGGCTGCCGAGCTTTTTCGGATCGCCCATCGCCAGCACGCCGGACAGCAGCGTGGTGAAGATCAGCGGGACAACCAGCATCTTGATGAGGTTGATGAAGGCATCGCCGATCGGCTTGGCCCAGGCGGAGACATTGGCACTGGCGGCCTCCGGGCCGAGGCCATAGCGCAGGCCCAAGCCGACGAGGGCGCCCAGAACCAATCCTGCGATCACCCGTTTCCAGAGATCAATACCAAACCACCATTTCATAAGCTGCCTCCTGCCCCGTCTGTAGCGCCCGACGGTAGGGCGCGCTGCAGGGGAAGGCAATCGCGCGGTGCGCATTCCTGCAGCTTGCCAGCCGGATGATGAAAAGCCTATCAGGCAGGATGCGGCCTTCCCTGCTCTCCTTGCCGATTGATGATGTGCTCGCCGAAATATGCGCGGGCCTGCGCGGCCATGCGCGGCTCGTGCTCGCGGCGCCGCCCGGCGCAGGCAAGACGACGCGCGTGCCACTGGCGCTTGCGGGCCTGCTCGGCGACGCCCCCGTCATCGACGGCAAGATCCTCATGCTGGAGCCGCGGCGCATTGCGGCGCGCATGGCCGCACAGCAGATGGCGAAGTCTCTCGGGGAAAAACTCGGCCAATCCGTCGGACTGACGACACGGGTGGACCGGAAGGTGTCTGCGGCGACGCGCGTGGAAGTAATCACGGATGGCCTGTTCACGCGGCGTATCCTGTCGGATCCCGAACTGGCAGGCGTCGGGGCGGTGATCTTTGACGAATTCCATGAGCGCAGGCTGAATTCGGATTTGGGACTGACGCTGGCGATGGAAGCCCAGGGTGCGCTCCGCGACGATCTTCGGATCCTGATCATGTCTGCCACGCTCGATACGGAAAAAGTATCCAGTGTGCTCGGGGCTCCTGTGGTGGAGAGCCAGGGGCGGCAATATCCCGTGGAGACGAAATATCTCGGTCGGTCTCAGGACCGTCTCGAAGATCGGATGGCGGCCGCTGTGCGCCAGGCGCTGCGCGAGGAGGAGGGCTCGATCCTCGCCTTCCTGCCCGGCGCGCGGGAAATCCAGCGGACGGCAGAACAGCTTGAGACCGTGCCAGACAATGTGCGCGTGGCCCCTCTGTTCGGCGCGCTGAGCCCGGCAGAGCAGGATGCGGCCGTGTCCCCCGCGCCGGAGGGGATGCGCAAGATTGTGCTGGCGACGGATATTGCGGAGAGCGCGTTGACCATTGAAGGCGTGCGGATCGTGATCGATTCCGGCCTCTCGCGCGTGGCGGAAGATGCCGCTGGCGGTTTGGGGACACGCCTGTCGACGGTGAAGGCCTCGCGGGCCTCCGTTGACCAGCGGCGCGGCCGGGCAGGGCGCCTGTCACCGGGCGTCTGTTACCGGCTATGGGACGAGGCGGCGACGCGGGGCCTGATGCCCGCGCCGGTGCCGGAAATCCTGAAAAGTGATCTCTCCGGACTTGTTCTCACCCTGGCAGAATGGGGCGAACGCGATGCCGGGCGTCTGACCTGGATGGATGCCCCACCTGCCGGTCGGCTGAAGGCCGCGCAGGATCTGCTCTCGACACTGGGCGCCATTGATGAAGCGGGCGCGTTGACGCCGCTTGGTTCCGAAATGGCCCGCCTGCCATTACCCCCTCGCCTTGGCGCCCTGGTGGCGAGCGCGCCGAACGCCGAAGCGCGGGCCTTGGCGGCAGAGATTGCCGCCCTTGCCGGAGAACGCGGCATGGGCGGGAATTCGCCGGATGTGCGCGACCGGCTGGCCGGGTTCCGCCGGGATGGCTCGCCGCGTGCCCGCAGCCTGAAAGCGCAGGCGAAAAGCTGGGGGA